>CAJHYL010000277.1_pt1 | contig 11778 bp, 11 predicted proteins | sample 9198761 | NCBI WGS metagenome assembly CAJHYL01 (sample SAMEA7708360, study PRJEB35096) | sediment metagenome | biome: marine neritic benthic zone biome [ENVO:01000025]; feature: sediment [ENVO:00002007]; material: shallow marine sediment [ENVO:03000034] sea grass bed [ENVO_01000059] ...
AAGCACTAAACTGTTCTAAATTATGGTATGTGAGCTTAAATAGCGTTTACGAACAACGACGAGAATTGATTTGGGAACTAGCTACCAAATTAAATTGTTCATTTAGCGAAACATCTTCAGGATTATTTGTTTGGGCAAAATTACCAGATTATTTTTCTTCGGAAGAATTTGTTGATGTTGTTCTAAAAAACTATCATTTATTTATTGCACCTGGACATATTTTTGGGAGTAATGGCGAAGGGTATATTCGTTTTTCTTTATGTGCCTCAACAGAAGATATTAATGAAGCAATAGCACGAGTAAAATAATGGTGAAAAATATATACATAATAGGTGTAGGATTGATTGGTGGAAGTATTGCAAAAGATATAAAAAGGCTATATCCCGAAACGGCAATCTATGGGATTGACAAAAACGCAGAACATCTTGATGAGGCTTTGGCATTGAATCTCATTGACCAGAAGGCAGAATTAACCGAGATTTCTAAAGCCGAAATGGTGATTCTTGCAATTCCTGTAGATGCATCCGTTAACCTTTTGCCAGACGTATTAGACTTGGTATCGGATGATGCCGTAGTTATTGATATGGGCTCTACAAAAGAAGATATTTGTCTTAAAGTACAAGCGCATCCAAAGCGAAGAAATTTTCTGGCTGCACATCCTATAGCTGGAACAGAATTTTCAGGACCATCAGCAGCCATTAAGCATTTATTTAAAGATAAAACCAATATCATTTGTGAAGTAGAATTGACCGCTTTTAAATTGCAAGAAAAGGCACTTAAATTATTTGCAGATTTAGGCATGCGAATTCGCTATATGAACCCTAAAGCTCACGACAAGCATATTGCCTATGTTTCGCATTTGTCTCACATAAGTGCTTTTATGCTGGGCAAGACGGTCATAGAAAAAGAGAAAAATGAACGCGATATTTTTGATTTGGCAGGGAGTGGTTTTGAAAGTACTGTAAGATTGGCAAAAAGTTCACCTGAAATGTGGACACCAATTTTTAGTCAGAATAAAACCAATGTGATAGAGACTTTAGATGAATACATCAAAAACCTCGAGAATTTTAAATCATTAATGGAAAACGGTGATTTTGAAGGGGTTTATAACGACATGAAAAACACGAATTATATAAAACAAATTTTAAAAGGAATAGCTTAATTGTTATGGAAAACAGAAAAGAACTTAGAACATGGTTAGATAACTTCGGATTAGATCATCCGTTGGTTATTGCCGGACCGTGTAGCGCGGAAACCGAGGCACAAGTCTTAAACATTGCGCATCAACTCAAAAAAAGTGATGCCACAGTTTTACGTGCAGGTATTTGGAAACCTAGAACACGACCAGGTAATTTTGAAGGTGTTGGTGCACTAGGTTTGAAATGGTTACAGAAGGCTAAAGAAGAAACAGGCATGCTCATCACCACCGAAGTGGCCAATGCCAATCATGTGGATTTAGCTTTACAACACGACGTAGATATATTATGGATAGGCGCACGCACTACGGTGAGCCCATTTATAGTTCAAGAAATTGCTGACGCTTTAAAAGGCACTGATAAACCAGTACTTGTTAAAAACCCGGTGAATCCAGATTTGTCTTTATGGCTAGGTGCTGTAGAACGTTTCTATACCGCAGATGTTAAAAATTTAGGTGTAGTGCACCGTGGATTTTCAACATACGAAAAAACAAGATATCGAAACAATCCAGAATGGCAGTTGCCCATTGATTTGCAAAATCGATTTCCAGACTTACCTCTTATTTTAGATCCTTCACATATTGCAGGAAAACGAGATATCATTTTTGATTTGTGTCAAACGGCCTTAGACCTAAACTATGATGGGTTAATGGTTGAAACTCATCATGATCCTGATAACGCATGGAGTGACGCCGCACAACAGATTACACCTAGCTCTTTGATTCAGTATATGGACGATCTTCGAGTGCGTATGGAAAGTGGTGAAGCAGCTGAGTTTAAGAACAGGATAAACACCATGAGAACACAAATAGACGTCATTGATCATCAGCTTATTGAAATGCTAGGTAAACGTATGATTGTAGCCGATGATATTGGAGAACTCAAGAAATCTCATAATGTAGCGGTCTTACAAACCAAACGTTGGAATGAAATTTTAGGCAAGATGATTCTTCAAGGAGAAGAAAAAAACCTAAGTGAAGAATTTATTTTACGCGTCTTTAAAGCAATTCACCAAGAGTCTATTAACCATCAAGAAAAAATAATTAACGATTAAAAAAAAAGCTCGCGAAGCGAGCTTTTTCATTTTTATTTTTGTTTGGTATAGGCCAGACGTCTAGATGCTTTACGCATGAGTATGTTAATCAGATCTTCGGGTGAGCTTCCTAAGCTTCCCCTAACTTTTTTATTATAATTCCAAAGAAGAACACCATCTTCGGCATTATGAACACTCATATTCACAACGGCATTATTTGTGGCGCCCCAAAACCCAACGAGTAAACCCAAAGCTACAGAGGCACCTTCAGACATCGGCTTATTGGTTTCGAACTCACCAGAAATCACCGCATCAACTTCTAGAAAATTTGCTAATTCTTGAGGTGTAAAATCTGTTATATTATTATAATCAATATCTTTTCTCTTGAGCAACGCAGTAGTCACTTTTGGATCTTGAACCTCAATATTTTGAAGTTTACCACGTTTTTTTCGCTTTAAAAACCACGAATACATGGCTGTTTGAATGCCTTCGCCTTCGGCCTTTTCAAGTTTGTGCAATTGCTCTTGTGTCATGTCCTTCATTTGTTTAGGACGAAGTTTAACTTGCGTCTTAAAAGGTACCACAGCAATAATATTGTGGGTTTTTGCAATGGCATCAAATTCGGGATTTTCGTATAAATTGGTTTGTGCTTGCGTAGATACAAAACCAAGTAAAAAAGTAAGTGTTAAAAGTAAGTTTTTCATGTTGTTGAGATAAAAATTAAGTTGCGAATATAGTATTTTTCTTACGTTACAAAACATTAAATTACTTTACTTTTGAATTTAGATGACAGGATTAGTTTATAAATCGACTGGAAGTTGGTATACCGTTAAAACACTTAATGGTAAAACCTATCAATGCCGTATAAAAGGAAAATTTAGATTAGAAGGTATTAAAAGTACCAATCCTATTTCGGTTGGGGATTATGTAGATTTTAAACTAGAAACGAAGAATAACGAGGAAACGGGCATAATTACCAGAATTCAGGAACGTAAAAATTACATCGTTAGAAAGTCTGTAAATCTTTCAAAACAAACACACATAATTGCCAGTAATATTGATCAGGCGTTTTTGTTGATCACAATTAATAATCCACCTACCTTTCCTAGTTTTATAGATCGTTTTTTAATCACCGCTGAAGCCTATTCCATTAAAGCAGTTTTGCTGTTTAATAAGATAGACACTTATGATGAAGACACCTTGCTCGAAGTTAAATATTTGACATCTCTTTATAGTAAAATAGGTTATGAGTGTATTAGTATTTCGGCTAAAACAGGAGAGAATATTGACAAAGTTAAACAGTTAATGATCGATAAGGTGAGTATGTTTTCTGGGCATTCAGGTGTTGGAAAATCTACTTTAATAAATGTTTTAGAGCCTACACTTAACCTAAAGACTCAAGAGATTTCGGGTCAACATCAGCAAGGGCAACATACAACCACATTTGCCGAAATGTTTGATTTACATTTTGGAGCTAAGATCATTGATACACCTGGCATAAAAGGATTTGGTGTTGTTAATATGGACGATGATGAAGTTGGCGATTACTTTCCAGAATTTTTTGCTTTAAAGCAAGATTGCAAGTTTAATAATTGTCTTCATGTTCAAGAACCTAAATGTGCAATAAAAGAAGCTTTGGAAAATGATGAAGTCGCCTTTTCAAGATATCGCAGTTATCTTCAGCTATTACAAGGAGAAGATGAGAATTTTAGAACAGATAATTATGAAAACGAATGAAAGTAGTAATCCAAAGAGTCTCTTATGCCAGCGTAACAATTGATGGTAAAAAAGTAGCCGCGATCGACCATGGTATTTTGGTATTATTAGGAATTATTGATAACGATACAAAGGAGGATATCGTTTGGCTTTCTAACAAAATTGCTAATCTGAGAATTTTTCCTGATGAACAAGGTGTCATGAACAAATCAATCATCGATTGTCATGGCAATGCCATTGTTGTGAGTCAGTTTACATTACACGCAAGTACTAAAAAAGGGAATCGCCCCAGTTATATTAAAGCGGCAAAACCAGAACGTGCTATTCCATTATATGAAACGTTTGTAAAACAATTGGAAGCAGATTTAAATAAGGATGTTCAAACGGGAGAATTTGGAGCCAATATGAAAGTGGAATTGCTCAATGATGGCCCTGTTACAATCATCATCGACAGCAAAAATAAAGAATAATGGCATCAGTCTTTGGTCATGGTGTAGTGGCGTTTACAATCTCTAAACTTGCACAAAACAAGCCCATCCGACTACTTCTAATAACGGCGATTTTATCAAGTATTTTACCAGATATTGATGTATTAACGTTTAAGTTTGGCGTGCCATACGAACATCCGTTTGGTCATCGTGGCTTTACACATTCTATACTATTTGCTCTACTTTGGGCTGGGTTAATGGCTTCTATTTTCGGTAAGTCAAAAAAGTTAATATGGTTTTGGGTTATATTTTTGTCGACGCTCTCACATGGACTTCTGGATGCCCTTACCAATGGTGGTAGAGGTGTTGGGTTTTTTGTGCCTTTTGATGAAGAACGTTTCTTTTTTCCATGGCGTATAATAGAAGTGTCTCCAATTTATATAGAAGATTTTTTTTCAGACTGGGGAATTGCCGTTATTTTAAGCGAAATCCGTTATATAATTATTCCTTGTTTCATTATATTTGTTATAGTTGCTATTTTTAAAAAGTACACATAATCTAGACCATCATTTCCCAAAAGGCGCTTATGAATTTGACTAAGGCATTTACTGTTGTTTGCATATTTCTCTGTTCTATTGGGTTCTCACAAGAATTTCAATATGCGGCGCTAACCATACCTGACGATTTAAAAAAAGATGCTAACGCTTGTATTAGGTCATATTCAACACTTGTTACAATAAATAACTTTTCTAATATTGAAGTTGAGAACACCGTAGCCATAACCATTTTTAATGAAAGCGGTCTTCGGCACCTATCGCCATATATTTACTATGACAATGATGTTAGTGTTAAGTATATAGAAGCTTATGCCTATAATGCCTTGGGTCTAGAAATTGACAAATTCAAAAAGAAAGATTTTAAAGATTATAGTAACACAGGCAGTAGTTTGTTTTCTGATAACAGAGTTTTGGCTTTGGATTATACACCTACTACATATCCTTTTACATTTGTATTTAAGTACACAATTATACGCACCAATACGGCTTTTTACCCTTCTTGGTATCCTATTGATGGCTACAATATAAGTACCGAAAATTCTGAATTTAAGATAATTAATAATGGCAATATTCCATTAAATGTAAAAGAACAAAACTTAGAAGGTTACCAAATAACCAATGCATCAGAAGGCAATAATTTGCACTATTCAGCTACAAATTTACCTGCCATAGAATGGGAAGCCATGTGCCCAACATTTAGTTCATTTGCTCCAGTTGTGAGCATAGCGCCCAAACAATTTAGGCTTGTAAATGTAGATGGCGAAGCGACCAACTGGAAAGATTTTGGTACTTGGATACATGCAAACTTAATAGAGGGAAGAGATGTGCTGCCAAATGCAGTGATTGCGGAAATAAACTATCTAGTTGGTGGTATAGATGATCCTGTAGAAAAGGCTAAAATTATATATGAATACGTACAAAACAACACGAGATATATTAGTGTTCAGTTAGGAGTTGGTGGATGGCAGCCTATATTAGCTTCTGAAGTAGATAATGTAAAGTATGGAGATTGTAAAGCACTCACAAATTATACCATGGCATTGCTTAAATCTCAAGGCATAGAATCGTATTATACTGTGGTTTACGGCGATCGAGATATTCGCCATATTCAACAAGATTTAATAGGCATGCAAGGCAATCATGTAATATTAAATATCCCTAATGAGAAAGAGGATATTTGGTTAGAATGTACAAGTCAAAAAGTACCGTTTGGACATATTGCTAATTTCACAGACGATAGAGATGTCTTAGTAGTCAAACCTAATGGTGGAGAAATTAAACACACCAAAATGTATTCAAGTAAGGAAAGTTATTCTATTACTAATGCAGAAATTGAAATAAATGAATTTGGCGATGTTTTAGCATTGTTTAAATCAAAAAATGCTGGTGTGCAATACGATAGAGGTCTTAGGTTATTGGATAAAGACTCTAAAGAAAGAGATACATATTATAAAGAACGGTGGGATCATATCAATAATTTGTCATTAAATAAAATTGATCTCAGTAATAATAGAGATAGTATTACTTTAAGTGAGGAGATAAATTTAACCGCCGAAAAATATTTATCAGTTGCTGGTATAAAACGCCTTCTTAAACCTAATGTATTTAATAGATTTTCGAAAGCACCACCACGATATCGAAATAGAAAATTACCCTTTGCCATTCCTAGAGGATTTTACGATAAAGATGTATATCAATTTAAAATAGCTGAAGGCTTAATTTGGAGTGAATTGCCCGAAGATATTGAAATAAACAGCCAGTTTGGGAATTACAGCGCGTCCTTTAAGTTAAATGATCAAAATCAATTAATTTATACACGGGAAGTAGAAATACCAAAAGGGAATTATGAGAAAGAAGAGTATAAAGACTATAGAAATTTTATGCGGCAAGTTGTTCGCGCCGATAAAATTAATTTAATATTGAACGAAAAACAGTAACTATCATGAAAAATTTAGTTTATCTAATCACATTGACTCTTATCTTAACTACGGCAACAGCCCAAGATTATGATTTTGGGGAGGTTTCAATAGAAGAGGTTCAAAACAATGTATATGAACAAGACACATCGGCTCATGCAGCAGTATTATATAAAAACCGTAAGACTTATTTTGGGTATGAGCATCCAGATGGCTGGATCGTTATTACTGAGGTTCAAAAGCGTGTCAAGATATTAGATAAAGAAGGTCTAGACTATGCTACAGAAGAAATAGGGCTTTATAAAACTAAAAAATCTAAGGAGCGCATATCACACATTAAAGGAATTACCTATAATGAAGAAAATGGCAAACTAAAAAAAGTTAAGCTTAAAAAAAGTGGCATATTCAATGAAGACATTTCAAAAAATTGGGAAAAAGCCTCATTTACAATGCCCGAAGTTAAAGTAGGTTCTGTTGTGGAATGGACCTACAAAGTCACCTCACCATATTGGAAAATTGATGATCTGGTGATTCAAGATGATATACCAACTAGCTATTATTTAGCAAAGATCCAAATACCCGAATACTTCAGATTTAAGAAAATGGTTATAGGTGGATTTACGATTAATCCCAATGAATATATGGAGCGACGAAAAATAAAAGCGAGCTTTGAACAGTCGGGAACATTAAGTGAAAGAGCTTGGGCCAATACAAGTAGCCCAAATGCCAAAGGAGGAGGACTTACTAAATCTACCGAAAACAGAGAAATTGAGATTCGAGAAAAAAACACTGAAATAGACTTGGTTAACATTCCTGCCATGGAAAAAGAATCATATGTAAATAATATCGATAATTATAGATTAATTGTAACTTATGAATTGGCATCTGTTGTTTTTCCTGGAGGAGGAAGTGAGGTGTTTTCTACGACTTGGGATGATGTGGTTAAAACAATTTCTGAAAATGAAAATTTTGGAGGTCAGTTAAACAGAGGAAAGTTTTTGGCCGATGATGTGGCATATATTAAAAGCAATAGTGCCAATCAGAATGAAATTATTGTGAATGCGTTTGAGCATATTAAGAATAAAATGGTCTGGAATGGAGATTACGGTATTATCTGTGATCAAAGCTTGAGTAGATCATACAAAGAGGGCAAAGCTGGTGTACCAGAAATTAATTTGATGCTAGTGAACTTATTACGCCAATGTGGCGTACAAGCTAACCCTGTATTAATTAGTACAAGAAAGCATGGTATTCCAGTGTTTCCAACATTAGACGGATTTAATTATGTGGTAGCGTGTGTTGAGCACAATGGTAGAGAAATAATGCTCGATGCTACTAGTAAATTAAATACGGTTAATCAACTACCCGAACGTGCATTGAATTGGGAAGGTACCTTAGTATATTCTAACGGAACCTTTAAAAAAGTGAATCTTTTTCCTTCACGCGCTAGTAAATACGACACTATGATGACGGTTGAATTGAGTGAAGAAGGATCTTTAACTGGTAAGTACAGAGCCAATATTACCGATTTAGACGCCCATGCTTATAGAGCAAAATATAAGAATGTGAATAGTGATGAATATGCCGAATATTTGGCGAATACCTTTGATTATGTTGAAGTTGAAAATGTGGAAGTAAAAAACTTAACAGATATCTATAAGTCGGTAGTAGAATCTTATCAATTTGAATTGGAAGATGCATTTGAGATTGTAGGTAATGAAATTTATTTTTCACCATTATTCCATTTTACTACAGAAGAAAACCCTTTTAAATCTGAGAACAGATACTTTCCTGTAGATTTTGTTTATCCAAAAAGCAGAAAAAAAATGGTTACCATCAATATACCTGAAGGCTATAAAGTATCATCTATGCCTCAGCCAGTGAAATATAGTCTCCCAAATAATCTAGGATCTTTTTTATTTAATATTAGTGAAACACCTAATGGGCTCAATCTCATGACTGATTTTAAACTTAATACAGCCATTATTCCAACGCAGTATTATAAAGACCTCAAAGAGTTTTATAATCAACGTATATTAAAAGAAACTGAGAAAGTGGTTCTTGTAAAACAATAAGATGAATATTAAAAACGCACAACAGGCAGTTGATGAATGGATTAAAGCTCATGGCGTTCGTTATTTTAATGAATTGACTAATATGGCTCAACTCACCGAAGAAGTAGGAGAAGTGGCTAGAATTATCGCTAGGCGCTATGGTGAGCAAAGTGAAAAAGAAAGTGACAAGGAAAAAGACCTAGGAGAAGAATTGGCAGACGTTCTTTTTGTAGTGTTGTGCTTGGCTAATCAAACTAATGTTGATCTTGAGACGGCGTTTTCTAAAAAACTCGATCTTAAGGCCAAACGTGATCATGACAGACATCATAACAATGACAAATTGAAATAAGCACATGGATGTATTACTTCATAAGTCAGTGATTTCTAATAACCACCAAATCAATATATCAGGCTCTAAAAGTGAGTCTAATAGACTGCTCATTTTACAAGCACTTTATCCAAATACTCAAATAGAAAATCTGTCTAATGCAGATGACACACATGCCCTTAATGCAGCCCTTACACAAGACTTAGATGAGGTAAATATTCATCACGCTGGTACAGCAATGCGCTTTTTAACGGCTTATTATGCGATTTTAGAAGGAAAAGAAGTTGTTCTCTCAGGATCTAAGCGAATGCACCAAAGACCTATTAAGGTATTGGTAGATGCTTTAAGTCATATTGGAGCTGAAATTGAATATGCAAATGAAGTAGGATTTCCGCCATTAAAGATTAAAGGCAAATCACTTTCAAAATCGAAGGTAGAAATTGATGCGAATGTAAGTAGCCAATATATAACGGCACTACTATTGATCGCAGCAAAATTGGAAAATGGCTTGGAAATAACATTAAATGGTAGAATTACCTCTCTACCTTATATAAATATGACGCTTGCCTTACTCCAAAGTGTAGGAATTACGGCCCAATTTAACGGTAATGTCTTAAAAGTATATCCATTTGCGAGCGATGAAACTGAAACCAAAACATTAGTTGTAGAATCAGATTGGTCATCGGCTTCCTATTTTTATAGTATGGTGGCATTAAGTGATATTGGCACAACACTTAGTCTTACATCTTTCAAAGAGAATAGCCTCCAAGGCGACGCTAAACTTGTGGATATCTATCGCGAATTTGGGGTTGAATCGTCTTTCGATAATGAGAAACTTGTTCTAAATAAAACTTCTGAAAACCCTTTACACAAAACATTTAACCTTATTGAAACCCCAGATTTAGCACAAACTATTGCAGTTACTTGCTTTGGTTTAGGCATAGGTTGTAAATTAGAAGGGTTGCATACACTAAAGATTAAAGAAACGGATCGATTAGTTGCATTAAAAATAGAATTGGAAAAACTGGGAGCAGAAGTTGCAATTACTTCAGACCAACTGGAATTGAAAGCGTCAATAAACATTAATTCAAATGTCGCTATAGATACGTATCAAGACCATCGTATGGCCATGGCTTTCGCACCACTCGCATTGAGAACATCGCTACAAATAAATGAGGCCAATGTTGTCTCGAAATCTTACCCAAATTTTTGGAATGACTTAAAACAATTAGGCGTCTTATTAAATGACTTGTAAAATAAAAGCCTAAATACTTGACAAGGCCTTTTACGAGATTGTATATTTGCACCTCTTAAAAAATATTAAATGAAATTATCACACTTCAATTTTGAATTACCATTAGACCTGCTTGCCGAATATCCTGCTGAGCATAGAGACGAATGTCGTTTAATGGTACTTAACAGACAAGATCGCACCATAGAACATAAACAATTTAAAGACATTATTGATTATTTTGAAGAAGACGATGTTATGATTCTTAATAATACCAAGGTCTTTCCAGCTAGATTATATGGTAATAAAGAAAAAACAGGAGCGCGAATTGAAGTGTTTTTATTGCGAGAACTTAATGCAGATCAACGACTTTGGGATGTGTTAGTAGATCCAGCTAGGAAAATTAGAATTGGAAACAAATTGTATTTTGGTGAGGATGAAACCCTTGTTGCTGAAGTTATCGATAATACAACCTCTAGAGGAAGAACATTACGTTTTCTTTATGATGGTTCTTATCATGATTTCAGAAATAAATTGAAAGAACTGGGCGAAACACCATTACCTAAGTATATCAAACGCGACGTAGAACCAGAAGATGAACAGCGTTATCAAACTATATATGCTAAAAATGAAGGTGCTGTTGCTGCACCAACTGCAGGTTTACATTTTTCAAAACATTTATTGAAACGATTAGAAATAAAAGGAATTAATTTTTCTGAAGTTACGTTGCATGTTGGCCTTGGTACTTTTAACCCTGTAGAAGTTGAAGATCTATCCAAGCATAAAATGGATAGTGAGGAGATAATTATTAATCGATATGCAGCAGACTCCGTAAATAGAGCTTTAATTGAAAAACGTCGTATTTGTGCAGTAGGTACTACAGTGATGAGAGCAATAGAAAGTGCTGTTTCTTCAAGTGGTACATTAAACGAGTATGATGGTTGGACTAACAAGTTTATTTTTCCACCATACGAGTTTAGTATTGCTAATAGTATGATTACTAATTTTCATACACCCAAATCTACATTGTTAATGATGGTCTCTGCCTTTGCAGGTCACGACTTCATTAAGGAAGCTTACGAAGAAGCAGTAAAAGAAAAATATAGGTTTTATAGTTATGGTGATGCCATGCTAATCATATAAGAAAAAGCCTCGTTCTACGAGGCTTTTTTGTAATAATAAATGCAATCTAAAAAAGACATACGAGCCCTCAGTAAAGAGCAGTTACGCGAGTTTTTCGTTCAACGAGAAGACAAAGCGTATCGTGGCAATCAAGTTTATGAATGGCTATGGCAAAAATCAGCTCATAGTTTTGATGC
>CAJHYL010000209.1_pt1 | contig 11776 bp, 9 predicted proteins | sample 9198761 | NCBI WGS metagenome assembly CAJHYL01 (sample SAMEA7708360, study PRJEB35096) | sediment metagenome | biome: marine neritic benthic zone biome [ENVO:01000025]; feature: sediment [ENVO:00002007]; material: shallow marine sediment [ENVO:03000034] sea grass bed [ENVO_01000059] ...
CAGAATTAGGCGTTGACTATTTAACGCTTTATGCATTCTCGACTGAAAACTGGAATAGACCAAAGATAGAAGTACAAACTCTTATGCGTTTGCTTATATCATCACTAAAAAAGGAAATTAACACTTTGCAGGACAATGATATAAAATTGAATGCCATAGGAAATTTGGAGGCATTGCCTAAAAAAGTTTATCAAGAGCTTCAACAAGTTATTGAAGCCACAAAAAGTAATGATAGAATGACCTTAACCCTGGCTTTGAGTTATGGATCTAGAGACGAGTTAATAAATGCTTTCAAACAAATTAGTATTAAAGTTAAAAATAACCTAATTTCGCCCGATAAAATTGATGAATCCACAATTAATGAGCATCTTTACACGCAAAATTTGCCGAACGTAGATTTGCTTATTAGAACAAGTGGCGAGCAGCGTATCAGCAATTTTTTATTATGGCAAATAGCTTATGCCGAACTATACTTTACAGAAGTATTATGGCCTGATTTTAGAGAAGAGCATTTGTATGAAGCCATTATAAATTATCAAAATAGAGAAAGACGATTTGGAAAGACAAGTGAACAACTTAGCTAATTTCAATATATTGAAATTATCCATTGCTAAATTCTTTTTTGCCTTACTTATGATTTTTGGTGTTTCTGCGACGGCGCAAAACCTTCCAGGAACAGGCGAAAGATATACTTTAGGAGAAATAACCATAAGCGGTAATACTAACTTCAACCCGTCAACGGTAATCCTTTATTCAGGATTACGAAAAGGTGATATCATTGAAATTCCCGGTAAAGAAATAAGCGATGCTATAACTAAGTTATGGCGATCAAATCTATTTAGTGATGTTAATGTATACATTTCAAGTATTGAAGGTTCTACAGTTAATTTAGAGATTGAACTAGTTGATTTACCAGAGCTTAAAGAGACCATTATCAATGGTATAAAAGAAAAAAAGAAAGAAGAAGTCATAAAAGAAAATAAACTTCAATCTGGCACTAAAGTCACTGAAAACTTAATTACAACAACGAAAAACTTCTTAGAAAATAAGTACAAAGAAAAAGGATTTTTAAATGCCAATGTTGTCATAACAACAGCAGAAGCGCAAGACTCCGTAAAAAAGAATGTTGTCAATTTATACTTAAATATTGACAAAGGCAGCAAAATTAAAGTGAAAAATATTGATTTTAATGGTGCTGAAAAACTGAAGGCTTCTAAGCTTAGAAAAGCTATGAAGAACACCAAACAAAGGAATCCAATAAATGTTTTTAAACGTTCTAAATTTATAGAAGAAGATTTCAGAGATGATTTAGAGAGCTTAGTAAATAAATATAAAGAGAGTGGTTATCGGGATGCTCGAGTAATTTCAGACTCAATCATAAAGAATGACGATAACACCATAAGTATTTTAATAGATCTGGAGGAAGGTGAACAGTATAAATTCGGAACTATTGACTTCCTAGGCAACACTGTTTTTTCGGATGAAGCCTTAAAACAAATTTTAAAAATTAGTGAAGGTGATACCTATAATGGTGTAGAATTAGAAAAGCGAATTGAGGACAATGAAAATCCAGACGCCTTAGATCTTACCAACCTTTATCAAAATAATGGATACTTATTTTCAACTATTACGCCAGTAGAAGTTAGTGCAGAAGGTAACATTATTGATTTAGAAATAAGAATTGTTGAGGGTAAACCGGCTTATTTTAATAATGTGACCGTAGTTGGAAATGAAACAACTAACGATAATATTGTTTATAGAGAATTGCGAACGCGCCCTGGAGGATTGTATAGAAAATCGGATGTACTAAGGAGTTATCGTGAATTAGGCCAGATGGGCTTTTTTGATGCACAACAGATTGCTCCTAATATTAAGAACCCGAATCCTACAGATGGTACCGTAGATGTTGAATATTCTGTTGTAGAACGTGGTTCTAGTCAAATAGAGCTTCAAGGTGGTTATGGTGGCGGTGGATTTATTGGAACGTTAGGTCTCTCATTTAGTAATTTCGCCATAAAAGATCTATTTAACAAGGAAGCATGGAAGCCTATTCCAATGGGAGATGGTCAAACATTATCGCTTCGATTGCAAGCAAGTCGCTTCTTTCAAACCTACAGTTTCTCCTTTATAGAACCCTGGTTAGGCGGTAAGAAACCCGTTCAATTCTCAACTTCGTTTTCGCACACAAAACAGTTTTTATTTGATCCTATTACGCGTAATGCCGATCGTGATAGACGATTTAATATTACAGGAATCTCTGTTGGTTTAGCAAAACGTCTATCTGTTCCAGATGATTACTTTACGTTATCTAATTCGGTAAGTCTTCAACATTATAACTTAAAAAATTACAATACAGGACTATTTACTTTTGGTAACGGCTTTTCTAACAACCTATCGTTTACTGTTGGCTTAAGTAGAAATAATACGGCTATAGATCCTATATATCCAACACAAGGTTCGAATTTCAATCTTACAGCCAAATTCTCGCTTCCTTACTCCGCTTTTTCAAGTGTAGATTACAAAGCACTTAGGAATGAAAGAGATCAATTACTTGAAGATTTAGCAAATGATCCGAATGATGTAAACGCCCAAGATAGAATCGCAGAGATAGATCAGGAACGCTTCAAATGGCTAGAGTTTTATAAGATAAAATTCATAGGTGAATGGTATACACGTGTGGTTGATAAACTAGTTTTAAGGCCACGATTTGAATTTGGATATTTAGGCGCATATAATAACGACAGAGGTGTCATACCGTTTGAACGATTCTTTTTAGGTGGTGATGGCTTAGGTCAGTTCACACTTGATGGTAGAGAGCCTGTGCAGTTAAGAGGTTATCCTAACCAATCATTGTCGTCACAAGATGGTGGTACCATTTATAATAAATTCTCTCTAGAATTACGATATCCTATTACACTAGGACAACAAGCCAAAATATATGGTCTCCTTTTTGCCGAAGGTGGTGCCTCGTTTGACAGTTTTAGAGACTACAACCCATTTAGTTTACAACGATCTGCTGGACTTGGAGTTCGATTATTTATGCCTGCCTTTGGTCTACTGGGTATTGATTTTGGTCATGGATTCGATCCAATTCCTGGTCAAACTGTTAAAAATGGTTGGGAAACACACTTTGTTATCGGCCAAAGATTTTAGTTTGGCACGATATTTTCTATTGAGTGTTTGACGATTTAGTAACTGGCGTTAAAATTTTTAGAAATATATTTCGTTAATTTGAATACTATTAACGCACAGTGACGGAAATCGCAGGTTTAACCGTCATTTTGAATAACTTAGAGATAAAATCAACGAATTTAAAATACATAAACGGATGAAACCAAAAGTTCTTTTAATACTGGCTTTTACGGCTTTAATTGGCTACTCATCGTTTGCACAACGGTCTATTAGAATTGGCTATATAGATACTGAATATATCTTACAAAATATACCTGAATATCAAGAAGCTTCTTCACAATTAGATTCTAAGGTGCAGCAATGGAAATCTGAGATTGAAAAACGTTTAAACGACTTACAGCAAAAGAAAGATCAGTTAAATAGTGAGAGCGTTCTTTTAACTAAAGAATTAATTGAAGAGCGCCAGGAAGAAATAAGCGCAGAAGAAGCAGATATTCTAGACTATCAGCAAAAGCGATTTGGGCCCAATGGCGATTTAATGATTCAAAAGAAATCGTTAATTCAGCCTATTCAGGATCAAATATTTACTGCAGTACAAGAATTAGCCTCAAACAAAAAATACGATTTTGTTTTTGACAAATCTGCTGATGTTGTGATGCTATATTCTGCAGATAGATTTGATGTTAGTGAACAGGTTCTTAGAGCGATTAACAGAACATCTAGACGTGAACAAGCGCAGAATAAAAGTGAACGCAAAGCAGCTGAAGAAGAAGAGTTGATACCAGAAATCAATGAAGAAAAAGAAGCGAGAGAGCAGGCCTTGGCCGATAAGAAGGCTGAACGTCAAAAACAAATTGAAGATAGACGTCAAAAACAGCTAGACGCAAGAGAAGCTAAACGACTAGAAATTGAAGAGCGTAAGAAAAAAATTCTTGCAGACCGTGAAAAGGCGCGTCAAGAAAAACTAGATGCCCGAAAAAAAGCTACTGATGATAAAGCAGGTAAAACAGAAGTAAAAACCGATTCAACCAAGGCCAAAGATAGCACGGCAACAAAACCAAAAACGCCCGCTGAAATAGCCAAAGAGCGAGCCACAAAAAAGTTAAGTGAAAGAGAAGCTCGTAAAAAGGCTTTAGAAGAGAAGAAAAAACGCATATTGGAAGAGCGTAAGAAAGCAAGAGAAGAGAAACTTGGTAAGAAAAAAGCTAAAGACACAACTAAAAACAAAAAAGAAAACGATAACGACGATAATTAATTAGACTAAACATTTTTTTATTAATATTTAAACAATGAAACACTTAAAAACCCTATTAATTGCAGCGACACTATTTATTGGAGCTAATGGATTTATGTCTGCCCAAAGTAAGGTGGCACACATTAATACACAGGAGCTCATTGAAGCTATGCCAGAGATGAAAACTGCACAGGCTGAGTTAGAAAAACTAGCAAAGACCTATGAAACAGAAATTAGAGGTATGGCAACTGAGCTTGAAAATAAAGCGAAGCAATATGATGCTGAAAAAAACACTAAAACGCAAGAGGAGAATACTGCTAGAATGCAAGAAGTAGCTGCTATGGAGCAAAATATCCGTCAGTATCAACTAGGTGCACAGCAAGATTTAAAAAATAAAGAAGAAGACATGTTAAAGCCAATCTTAGAGAGAGCTAAAAATGCGGTTATTAAAGTCGCAAAAGCTCAAGGATTTGACTACGTATTGGATTCTACAGCTGGCCAAGGGGTAATTTTAGCCGATGGTACAGATTTATTAGCAGCAGTCAAAACAGAATTAGGATTTTAAATCCTAATAATATTAATTTTTTTTACTAAGCTGTCCTAACACGACAGCTTTTTTATTTTTGTACCTATGAGTGCTCAATCTATTGGTATTTTCGATTCGGGAGTTGGAGGTACTTCCATATGGAAGGAAATTAACGTATTAATGCCTTATGAAAATACGATATACTTGGCCGATAGCAAGAACGCGCCTTATGGGCCGAAAGGTAAAGACCGCATTGTTGAATTTTCGATAAAAAACACCGAATTACTATTAGAAAAAGGCTGTAAGATCATAGTAGTGGCCTGTAATACTGCAACCACTAACGCCATTGATTATCTTCGTACACATTATGACGTACCTTTTATAGGCATTGAACCAGCAATTAAACCCGCCGCCTTACAAACTAAAACTAATACTATTGGTATTCTTGCAACCAAAGGCACGTTAAGCAGTGCTTTATTTCATAAAACCTCAAACTTGTTTGCCAGTAATATTCAAGTTATCGAACAAGATGGTCAAGGCATTGTAGAACTAATAGAAAATGGGAAGCTAGATTCTGAAGAAATGCTAGACCTCTTGAAGCTGTACTTAAACCCAATGATTCAGGATGATATAGATCACTTGGTATTGGGTTGTACACATTATCCTTATCTCATTCCTATCCTATTGGAATTATTACCTAAACATGTAAAAATAATAGATTCAGGAGGTGCCGTAGCTAAACAGACTAGAACTGTACTCGAAGCAAATAACCTTTTAAACACATTGCACTCAAGACCAAAACTTGAATTTTATACAAATTCCAATCCTATGACGATGCAGCAGCTTTTAGGTGCAGAATATGCGATTGAGATTTTAGACTTTTAGTCCTTAAACCAGCTCGAGTATTTTACATAATTATTGGCGATTCGATCAATCTCGCCAGAAATTAATTCTTCGCTTATATCCTTAATTTTCTTAGCAGGAACACCAGCATAAATGCTCCCAGCTTCTACTCTAGTATTCTGAGTCAGCACAGCACCAGCAGCGATAATGCTATTACTTTCAACAACACAATCATCCATAATTATACTACCCATACCAATGAGTACATTGTCTTGAATGGTACAGCCATGTACTATCGCATTATGACCTATACTAACATTATTACCAATAGTAGTAGGCGACTTCTGATAGGTGGCATGAATAACAGCACCGTCTTGTACATTCACTTTATTGCCCATTTTAATGTAATGTACATCGCCTCTAATTACGGCATTAAACCAAATGCTGCATGAATTACCCATGGTGACTTCACCTACTATGGTAGCATTTTCGGCGATATAACAATCATCTGGGATTTGTGGATGTATTCCGTTAACGGGTTTTATAATTGGCATTTGATTCTATTTAAAAAATGATAATAAATCTGCTTTCTTTGACGCCGAAACTAAAATTTCTTTTCCATTGCTCAATACCACATGCCCGCCTTTACCTTTTACATATTTTGTGACTTCATCAACATTGACCAAATAGCTTTTATGTACTCTGGCAAAACCAGCATCGTTTAGTATCCCTTCAAAGTACTTTAGTGTTTTACTTACTACTTTCTTCTTATTGGTATTCAAATAGATTTCGGTATAGTTGTCGTCGGCTTTGCAATACAAAATATCCGCAGTCTCAAGGACTTCAAAACCATCTTGCAATGGAATGGTAATTTTACCATTTACACTAGTTGTTTTAGGTACTAATACCTGGTCTTGTAAGGCATCTTCTTTTGATTTAATCTCAGCCACATAATCTACTGCCTTTATTAATTCGTCTATAGAAATCGGCTTCATAAGATAATAACTAGCGTGCGAATTTAAAGCATCAATAGCGTAATGGTTATATGCCGTCACGAATACGGTTTCGAACGTTCTATCACCTACTTTATCTAATAGATCGAATGCATTTCCATACGGCATTTCAACATCAAGAAAAACTACATCCAGTTCATTATTTCGAATAAGTACTAAGGCCTCTTCTACATTTGCTGCTTCGCCTAACACAGCTACATTTGGGCAGTATTTATTCAAATAATTTTTAAGTATTTGCCTACTTGTTTCTTCGTCTTCTACTATTATACTTCTTAATTTCATTTAATCCTTTTTAAGAGTAACTACAACTTTAGTGCCTGTGTCTTCAGTAGGTTGGTAATCTTCTATAAACACATCTACTTTATCCTTATACATTTCATTTAAAATTTCTACTCGTTTTTTAATATTACTCAACCCTTTTGAGTTATGCTTTTTCTGATTCTCTGTTTTCATAGCCTTAGACTTTTTGCGACCTATACCATCATCGGCTATCGTAATTGTAATTTGTTCAGTTTTGGGCTGTGAAATAGTAATATGCAGATTTCCTTTAGTGTTTTTATATCGCAAACCGTGCCAAACGGCATTTTCTATATACGGTTGTAATAGCATTGGAGGAATCTGAAATTCATCTACCGAGACACTGTCTTCTATGATAATCTTATAGTCAAACTTATCTTTAAATCTGAAATGTTCCAATTTTGTGTACATTTCTAATAGTTCAATCTCCTTATCCAAGGGAATAAAATCTTCTTCACTATTCTCAAGTACCGCACGCATCAATAAGGAAAAATCGGATAAATACTTATTTGCCGTGCGTTCGTCATTATTAGCAATAAAACTATTAACCGAATTAAGTGCATTAAATATAAAATGTGGATTCATTTGACTTCGTAGAGACTTCAAAGCCAGTAAATTATTAGCCAATTTTTGTTGCCTTATAGATTTATACATGAAATAACCGGCAATTAATAATAATAATACGCCGCCAATTAATGAGAATATGATAATTTCCTGTCGTTTATTTCGCTCTTCTGAAAGCTCATAGATGGTTTTAGATAATGCTCTGTCACTTTCAAGACTATTAATTCGATTTTGTTTATCGAAAAGGTCATTTCTAAATCGCGTAGCTTGTGATATTTCTTGTTCCTTTTTAATATAGAGTGCGTCAACAAGTTCCATGTATTGGCTATAGGCCAACTGTGCCTTATCAAAGTCACCAGCATCTCTATACACTTCAGAAAGTTTTCTGGTGGCATCTTTTTTGACGACGAGATCTTGACTTTCTTCGGCTTCCTCAATACTTTTTTCTAAATATGGAATGGCATTGTTTAAGTCGTTTTGTAAGAAATACGCATTTCCAATTTTGTAATTCTGCTTTTGAGATGTAATGGCACTTTCATTATCTATTATTGAATCTAGCTCTATATCATCTATTTCTTCAATGACTTCTTGCCTCAGTTTAATTTCATCTTCATACGAACCACTTCTGTTTTCAAAATCGGCAACTTTAACTTTTTCTTCTATGGCGCGGCGTTTGTTTTCTTGAGATGCCAGATCGAGAGATTGACCATAATAGTCTTCAGCCTCATCATTGGCACCACTCAATTCATAAGTCTGTGCAATTTTTGATGTTAAATCGGTGGATTTGGGCTTAATAAGATGAGTATTAGCAACTTCAAGTCCTTTTTTATAATTATTAATAGCCGATGTATAGTTTCCAATATTTATATATACATCACCAAAACCTTCGTACAATTCTATTTTTTGCCAATTGGATAAATCATCAGCATCAATCACATTAAAAATAGAAAGGCTTTCTTGATAATTACCATTTTTATTATAAGCGTTACCTAGTTTAAGTCTGACATTATTTGTGGATTCACTCTGAAGACTAATGCGATAATTGGTAACCGCCAAATCATACTGTTTCCAATAAAAATGAATATCGCCTAGCAACTCATAGGCTTCAGCATTTTGACTCTTAGACGTAGAATTGGCAATAGCATCGGTAACAAACTGAATACTCTTTTTGGCATCTAATCTTAAATAATAATCTGCCGAATCAATTGTTGAGCGATAGTCTTGATACGAATAATCTCTAATTTTACTCGCACTTTGCTTAAATAAACTAGACTTACCAGGCTGTACACTTACTGTTATGCGTTCATTATTTTTAATGGTGTAATAGACCGTTTCGAACTCGCTGTGTTTTATGACTAGCTCGTCTCCAACTTTCGCTTGAATTCTAAACTCACCCTTTAAATCTGTAGAGGTATAAGCGCCTCCATTTACTTCTATATTAACTTTAGGTATTGGATTGTTAGTATCACTTTCAAGGACCTGACCTCTGACCATGAAAAAGACCTTTTTCGATTCCATATCAGCATTGTTCTCTTGTGCTACAATACTAAATGTGAAAAGAAAAAAAATAAGTGTAATATGATGTCTTACTCTAATTTTCATATGCAGTTATTAAGGTAAACATACATACTTTAGTTGGTATATTAAAATAGTGTTTCTAAGGAATTTAAGTATTGAACATGCAATATAAATACAATACTCATTCAAGCGTCTAATTCGCTAATTCAAAACACGCTTTCCCTCATTGTTTGTTTTATAAAGAAAAAGTTGGCCTTAGGTTTACGCCTATAAATCAAAAAACGTTTATTAATCATGAAAACACTTTTAAAATTTAGTTTTATCCTATGCTGCTTGCTAGTAAGCTATTCCTGCAATGCAAATTCAAAAAAAGAAAAAGATCTAGCAGTTCATCAAAACACTGAACATCCATCGAAACAATACATTAAGGTGGCGCTTTTATTAGATACCAGTAATAGTATGGATGGATTAATAGATCAAGCCAAAGCACAGCTATGGGAAATAGTTAACGAACTGTCTTATGCGCGATGTGAAAATGAGCGTCCTGATCTACAAATAGCATTATATGAATATGGCAATGACGGATTAAATGCTCGTGAAGGATACATCCGACAAGTACTTAATTTTAGTGAAGATCTGGATGATATTTCTAAAGAGTTATTTTCTTTAACAACAAATGGCGGTAGTGAATTTTGCGGACAAGTTATTCAAACATCCTTAAATCAGCTAGAATGGGGTAATAATCCCGACGATCTAAAACTCATTTTCATTGCAGGTAACGAACCATTTACTCAAGGAAAGATAGATTACAATAACGCTGGGTTAAATGCCAATGAGAAAGACGTTACGGTGAATACCATTTTTTGTGGTGATTATAGCTTGGGTATCAATACAAGCTGGAAAGATGGTGCAGACATTACTGGTGGTGATTATATTGCTATAGACCACAACAAATCAACCGTACACATTGTATCCCCATATGATGACGCTATCTTAATTTTAAACAAAAAATTAAATAAAACCTATATCTATTATGGTAACAAGGGTCGTGAAAAAATGGCTTTGCAATCTGAACAAGATCAAAAAGCTGAAGACTACGGCAGTGCCAATGCTGTTAGTCGAACGGTAAGTAAAAGTTCACATTTATACAAAAACTCTAAATGGGATTTAGTAGATGCTGTTGAAATGGAAGAGGCTAATATTGAAGATTTAGATGAAAATGCATTACCAAAAGAATTAAAAGGTAAATCAGAAGCTCAAATAAAAGCTTACATTCAACAAAAGTCTAAAGAACGAGAAGCTATTCAAAAAGAAATACAAGCCTTGAATAAAAAAAGAAGAGACTTCATTGCAGATAAACAAAAAGAAGCTTCTAACGGTTTAGAAAACGCCATGCTAAACGCAATTAAATCTCAAGCGAAAAAGAAAAACTACAAATGGCAATAAAAAAATAAGCCTCCTAATTCTTAGGAGGCTTTATACTTTAATTGACACTCGGACATTCACAATCAAACTTCTCTTTCTTACAATTGAAGTTATATCCTAAAGTAATCTGGTGAAAGCCACCATTATCAAAAACCACAGAATTGGCTTGGTATGAATAGGTATACGCAAATATAAATTCGTTATAATCAACACCTAAGAACGGTGTGAAATATTGTAGTTTTTGGCTGCTCACACCAGCACCATCTTGAAATTCAGCACCATCAAAACTACGTCTATAAGATATTCCTCCCCAAACTTTGCCAAAATCCATTGTACGATATACTTTCATGTTCACATCTATAGAATTTTCTTTAGTGGCATCGCGATACATATACATAATTGACGGTTCATAAGTCCAATCAGAATTGATGCCATCGAAAACATATCCTGCCGAAAATAAATATGTTCTTAAATTTCTAAAACTTAAGCCTTGTTCGTTAAGATTTACGCCATCATTATTCAATATATTTTTTGCTGTAGCATGAGCATAAAAATTTAAAAAGTGATATGAAAAGCCAAGATCTATATTTAAATTGGTTGCACTAAGTTCAATTCCACTAACTATGGGATCAAAGCCTTGAGCCAACCATTCAGTTTCATCTAATTTATACTGAATAAACCCAGCACTCAATCCAAATGACAGCATATTAAGATCGATTGGATTTCTAGAAAACATTAAATGATGTGCATATGTTACATAACCACCAACCTGAGAGTGAAATCCGTTTTTGTCATTATAAAGTATACCGCCTACAGCCGATTTCGAATCTCCAATTCTAGTGTTTAAACTCAATGTTTGAAGACTAGGTGCATCATCTTGTCCAAACCATTGCTGTCGCGCGGTTAAACGAACTTTACCACAGAGGGCGGCACCTGCCATTGAAGGATGAATAATGTAGTAATTATCAGTAAGATAATCTGAGTAGATCGGAAGACCTTCTTGGCTCATCATAACATGAGAAACAAATACTGAAACTGCTATTAAACAATATTTTTTTAAGTTCATAGATATCTATCTTTTAAGGGCAAAGTGTGCTTTAAACGTTCGTTTACTGCTGTTTAGTGGTTCATCAAATTCTACCACAAACCAATAATCACTCGATGGTAGTAACGCACCATTATAAGTTCCATCCCAACCTTGTCCCAACGGACTGAGCTGCTTGA
>CAJHYL010000297.1_pt1 | contig 11494 bp, 7 predicted proteins | sample 9198761 | NCBI WGS metagenome assembly CAJHYL01 (sample SAMEA7708360, study PRJEB35096) | sediment metagenome | biome: marine neritic benthic zone biome [ENVO:01000025]; feature: sediment [ENVO:00002007]; material: shallow marine sediment [ENVO:03000034] sea grass bed [ENVO_01000059] ...
AGCGCCCTTTTTTTAGGAGAAGTGTCAATAGTTACCTGCTCATCTTTAATTGGGTGATAAGTTTTGATATAGTGATAAACTTGTTTATTCGTTGCCCATGCTTTTGAATGTCGGTAACCACTTATTTCGGTAGGGGAGAGCAATTCAAGTTTGTGGTTGAGCAATTGGTCGCGATGTTCTAAGTCTAAAATGACTATTTGATTTTCAGATGAAGGAAACTGATATTTATGCATACCACTTCGTTTTGAAACCGTCAATTCAACTTCAATATTTGTGGAGTCTAGAAACACCTTATAGTACCCAGGTTGCGCAATTTCGTTATCATGAGTAAAATGGGCTCGGTATCCTTTTTTACCATCAGCACCATTATTTAAGTTAATCTCATTAGTTGGCATAAGTAATATATCGCCATAGTCGCTAACTCCAGTTCCGCTTAAATGTGTATGTGAAAAACCATAAATGTATTTATCGGAATAATGGTATCCCGAACAACCATCCCATCCATCTAATCTGGTATCGGGAGAGAGTTGCATCATTCCAAAGGGCATAGTGGCACCAGGATAGGTATGGCCATGACCACCAGTCCCAATAAAAGGGTTAACATAATCTATTAGCCTATCCTTTTTAATGGCCGCAGTATTAGAACTGTTTTTAGCACATGACCATGTAACACAACAAATCCATAATACAGCCAATATTCGATTCATGCAGTGCGTTTTGATGAACGGAAAGATAAGAAATCTTAAGGTATCGTTAAATTAAAAACCAACTACGAATTTCACCGTGTAAATGCCTTATCTTTGAACAAAATAGACTATGATTCGTTGGTTTATATTTCTCTTAATTTTTGGGCTAATTGACTTTTATGCTTTTCAAGCGTTTAAGGCAGTTTCCAAAAATAATTATGTGCATATTACCTATTGGCTAGTTACGATTCTTGTAATTGGAAATTTCGTTTATCATTTTTATGGTCTAAACCGTAGTGATTTTGGCAATTCGCATAGCTATGCCTTTGCCTTTCTAATAGCCATGCTAGTTCCTAAAATGATATTATTAGTAGTCATGTTTGGTGAAGACGTTATTAGAGTACCTCAAGCCATGTATCGTTATTTCACTGAAGGAGAAGCTGCGAAAGGGAATTATTTGCCCTCTCGAAGACAATTTATTAGCCAAATTGCTTTGGGTATAGCCGCGATTCCATTTGCGTCTATTCTATATGGTATATACAAGGGCAAGTACAATTTTAAAGTACTCAATTATACACTGTACTTTAAAGACCTTCCTGATGCTTTTGATGGGTTTAAACTCACTCAAATAAGTGATATCCATGCAGGTAGCTTCGATAATGATAAAAAGGTTTCGTATGCAATAGATCTCATTAATGAGCAAAAAGGTGATGTTATTCTTTTTACTGGCGATATGGTGAATAATACGGCTGATGAAATTGAACCTTATAAAAACATGTTTTCTAAACTGAATGCAGATAAAGGCATGTTTTCGGTTTTGGGAAATCACGATTACGGTGATTATGTACGTTGGGAGTCTGAAGACGCGAAAAAACAAAATTTAAAGCGCCTTATTCAAGCTCAAAATGAAATAGGTTTCGAGGTATTGTTAAATGAACATCGCTTTATAGAAAAAGAAGGCCAGCGTATTGCTCTTGTTGGTGTTGAAAATTGGGGCGCTGGCGGATTTAAAAAGGCAGGGGATTTGAAAAAAGCTGCTGAAGCGGTTGACAATGATGAATTCAAAATATTAATGAGTCATGATCCTTCACACTGGGAAAAAGAAGTAATTAATGACAGTAAACACTACCACCTTACTTTAAGCGGCCATACACATGGTATGCAGTTTGGTATAGAAATACCAGGTTGGTTTAAATGGAGCCCTGTGAAGTGGCGTTATAAGTATTGGGCAGGTATTTACGAAGAACTAGATCAATTTTTAAATGTAAATAGAGGGTTTGGTTATTTGGCATTTCCAGGACGAGTTGGTATTTGGCCAGAAATTACTGTTATAGAACTTAAAAGCGGTGTAAAACCTGCATAATTAGCAGGAAATGTTATATTTGTATATAAGCATTTGACTTAAAACTTCAATGCATGTCTAAATTTGGTGAGATCATCGATGTAGAAATTCCAGTGCTATTGGAATTTTTTACTGACTGGAACGAAGAGTCGAATACCATGCACGCGGTCTTGCGTGACGTGGCCGCTGCACTTGGCGATAAGGCCAAAGTGGTAAAGATTGATGTTGAAAAAAACAAAGAACTAGCCGAAGCGCTTCGCATTAAAGGCTTGCCAACGTTAATTATCTACAAAAATGGCGAGATGAAATGGCGTCAGAGTGGTGAATTAGATGCCAATACCCTTATTGGGATTGTTCAGGAATACATTTAAAACTAAACCCTTTCTTCGAAAACGCATCTAAAAACTTGGGCAAGACATAGTTTAGGTTTTGTGACGCTTTAATGCTATCATGAAATACGATAATATCTCCAGATTGGGTTTTTTCAATTACATTTTTTAGACATTGGTCTTTGGTCACTTTGGAGCTCCAATCCATTGATAGAATAGTCCACATAACAATATCAAACCCAGACTTTTTTAAATGCTGAATTTGAACTGGTGAAATTTTCCCATAAGGTGGGCGAAATAACTTAGATGAAATGACTTTAGATGCTTTTATAGTATTCTCCAAATAGTCTTTTGAAGAGACCTTCCAGCCTTTAATATGATTGTAGGTATGATTACCAATAGAATGTCCGTCTTCCAAAATTTGACTGAAGATTTCGGGATGTTTTTCTACATTTTGGCCAATACAGAAAAAAGTTGCTTTGGCATCATAATGTTTTAATAACTCTAAAACCCATGGTGTTATTTTGGGCGTTGGGCCATCATCAAAAGTAAGGTAAATACTGTTGCTTGTATTTGGTATATACCAAGTTAATCCTGGCGCAAAAGACTGCGCAATTTTAGGGATTCGAACTGGCGTAAAACGCTCCATTAGTATTAGTCTACGAGAAGAGAATCAGTTCCCAAAGTGTCTGATTCTACTTGAGGAGGAGATTCTAAATCTTCCTCTCCAATAAAGTGTTTAAACAAACGTAAATGCTCATTAAATTTATTCATTTCTGATTCTACAAAATCAGTATCATCTTCATTACGTACAAGTACATCAACCAAGGCTCTATAGCGTTCAATATCTATATATATTTCTTCAAAATAATGTTCTTGATTTTTAAAAGAAAGACCGCTATAGTATAACATGTTTTCCTGATATTTTAGAGCGACTTGTAAATAGAGATTTCGTGCTTTTTCAGGATTATCAACATCATAATAAGCAATTATATAAGGCTCTAGCAAGGTGTAATACCCAAATGTATCTACAGGCATTTTTTCCATAGCCATGTCGGCTATTTCTTCTGCTTTACTTAATTCATCTGTGTTGATTAAGGCTTCAATTAATCTAGCCATATTACCTCTGTAGGTGATACCATTTTTTCTGGTCTCAGGGTCATGGTAAATATCAGCGCTCCCGCTATTACCCCACTCCCATTCTTTTACTAGATCGTACATAAGATCTGGATCTACGCGCCCCATATCAAAAGGGTTAGCGCGGTCTACTGGTGTTTGAATAGGAACTAGTTTGTAGCACATCCCGTCTAACTGCAAATAATTTTTCATCCATATGTAGTCATCATCTCCAAACGCACCTCCCGAAAAGTAGATAGGTCGCTCCCAGTTATTGTTGGCCACAATATCTAACATGAGTAAACGATTTTTTATAAGTCCACCACCTTTAATTTTGATATCTATATAGGGTACAATTAAGCTAGAATCTTTTTCTTTTACTATCCCATTTCGTAATACAGCATCTTTATCAACTGGAATTCTAACATATTCTGTTGGCAGATAGTTAGCATTTAAGAGTTGTTCTGGATATACACTTGTATCTTCTCCTTGTTGCTGCAATGCATTTCTTAGTTTAAACCTAGGATCATCACTGGTTACAAATTTGATATATTCCTTAATATCTAAGGTGTCATCCGTAATCGGATTTTTCATAATATAATCTCGTGTACCAAATCTGTATTGTGCATGTTCTAAACTAGAAGGAACTGGTTCACTAGAGTAGGCCTTTCTTTTCATTTGATCAATATACCAGTCTGTTTGAAACAAACTTGTATTCACAACCCGAACATCACGTCTAATGCCTTCTACTTCTTGCGCATACCATAAAGGGAAAGAATCGTTATCACCAATGGTAAACAAAATGGCATTTGGTGCGCATGATTCTAAGTATTTTACGGCCATGGCATGTGCTGTACGACGTCCAGAACGGTCGTGATCATCCCAATTATTCGCCGCTAAAATTCCAGGCACAATTATTAAGCAAGCCAGAGTAACTGCTGGCGCCAATAATTTATGAGAAACCTTAGTCTTCAAAAAGTTATAAATGGCATAAACACCAATACCTATGCAAAGAGAAAATACATAAAATGAACCAACTACAGAATAGTCACGTTCACGTGGTTCGAAAGGTCGAACATTAGTATAAAATTGAATGGCCATACCGGTAAACAAGAAGAACACCAATAAAATCCAAAACCACTTAGGATCTCTGTGAAATAAAAATAAGGCACCAATAAGACCTAAAATTAATGGTAAAAAGAAATAGGTATTACGTCCTTTATTTTTCTGAACATCAGTAGGTAGGTTATCTTGACTCATTCCAAGAACCCATTCATCTACTAGTTTAATACCACTAAGCCAGTTACCATGCATGTCATATTTCCCTTGAATATCATCCTGACGACCAACAAAATTCCACATAAAATAACGCCAATACATATATCCAAATTGGTACTCCAACATATATGCTAAATTCTTTGCAAATGATGGTTTTTCTACGTCTATATAATCTCTAAACTGTCTTAAAAAATCGCTGTACTCATCAAATGAAACTAACCCTTGCGCCATCTTACCTTTAAATTCCAGAACGATGTTTCGCAATTCATTGCTCATTCTGTAATCGGGTTTAATAGTAAAATCTAGGTAACCTGTAAAGAGTTTAATATAATTTTCGGTGTGTTCCTCACTCCACATTCTAGGTAATATTGTGGCTTGTTCGGAGTTGAAATTGGCTAAAGCATCTTTGTATTCGTTTACGATAACATATTTGCCTGTAACCTCATCTCTTTCGTACTTTGGTTTGTCATCTACAAATGGTTTATCTTCATCCTGACCAGCAAATTGGTCTGTAAATTGAGGACCATAAAACAGATGTGTTTTTGGATATTGTTCTAAGTTATAATAGGCCAGGAGTTCTCTTGCACTGGAAGGGTCATTTTCATTAATAACAACATCGGCATTAGCACGTATTGGTAGCATGAGCCAAGAAGAGAATCCAATACATATAAACAATAAACAAAGCACAATAGTATTGGCTACTGGAAGCTTTTTGTCGGTAGTGCGTTTAACAGCAAAATAGAACAGTCCAATAAATAAAATTCCACAAATCACCGTTCCAGTGTGAAATGGCAACCCAAAGTTATTAACTAGTGTAACTTCCATCCAACTAAAAACTTTTAACGTACTAGGCAGCATTAATTTGAAGATGAATGCCAATATTCCAACAACCACAAGGTTGGCAATGATAAAGTTTTTAACTGTAACTTTTGGGTAATTCCGGAAGAAGTAAATCAATCCAATTGCAGGAATGGCAAGCAATCCCATAAAATGAACACCAAATGAAAGCCCCACAATAAAAGCAATTAATATGAGCCACTTATTACCTCGTGCTTCATTCATATCTTTCTCCCAACGTAGTCCGAGGTAAAACAAAATAGCCATAATTAAAGCAGCCATTGCATATACTTCGGTCTCCACAGCACTAAACCAAAACGAATCTGTAAAAGTGAACGCTAAACTACCTACTAAAGCAGCGCCTAAAATAGCCTGTCCGTGGTCCGCAAGTAGCGTATCTTTTTGTAGCACTAATCTTCGTAGAAGTAAGGTGAGCGACCAAAACATAAATAGAATAGTAAATGCACTTGCCACTGCACTCATCATGTTCATTACCCAGCCAATATTTGTGGGGTCGCCAAATGCGAAAATAGAGAAAAATGCACCTAACATTTGAAATAAAGGTGCACCAGGAGGATGCCCAACTTCAAGATTGGCAGCAGTCATTATGTATTCACCAGCATCCCAAAAACTTACGGTAGGTTCTACTGTTAGTCCATAGGTAATTAGGGCAATTGAAAAACACAACCAGGCAAGGATTTTATTCCACTTATTAAAACTTGTCTCAGTCATTTGAAAATATTGAATTGAATGGGGCGAATTTAAGAATAAATACGGTAGGGTAGAACATTTTAAGTAAACGTTAAGTATTGCGACTTATTTTGTTTAAAAAGTTTGTGCAAACAAAACTTTGTTCTAAATTTGCATTCGCTTTTTAGCATTGGCCCATGGTGTAACTGGCAACACGTCTGGTTTTGGTCCAGAAGAGTCTAGGTTCGAGCCCTAGTGGGCCAACAAAATAAGGAGTTCTAATTCTTTAATTGAGTTAGAACTTTTTTTATTTAAATCTTAAAAGTAATCACTGGCCGCTGTGCATGGTTTACAAGATCTTCGCTAATACTGCCATTTAAAAAGTGCGCAATGCCCTGTCTGCCATGTGTGCTTATACCTATAAGGTCTGCATTAATACTTTGTGCAAAATTTAAGATACCGCGTTCAACGGTTTCATCATTGTAAATTGTTAGAGAATAATCATTAAAGTCATTACCTTCTGTAAATTTCTCAATGCGTTCATGAGCGTCTTTAGTGGTCATAAATTTATTTGCCGTATTAATGATTACTAAATGCACTCTGGCACCTAATTTTTCGGCAAAAGTCACAGCTTGAGCATAGGTTTCTTTGCTGTCATTTTCAAAATCTGACGCGAATACAAAATCCGAAATTTCAAAGTCTTCATGATGATTCTTAATTACTAACACAGGAATATGTGATGTGCGTACAACTTTTTCTGTATTAGATCCAATAAACATTTCTTTAAAACCACTTATGCCATGTGAACCCATTACAATCAAATCGATGTTGTTTTCTTCACAGGCATCAATAACACCACTAAACGTTTGGTTGAACTTTACAACTTCGTGTGTTGGGATGCCTTTAAGTTCAGTCAAAGCCATAACATCTTCGAAGCGTTTTCTGGCCAATTTCATGAAAAAAACAGCTTCGGGTAATTCACTATGAGAACCTATGGCATCAACATATTGCAGAGGTAATTCCAACATGTGTAAAAGATAAATTTCGCAATCGTATTTTCTAGCTAATTGAGCAGCTACCAAAAGCGCATTTTTAGCGGTATCTGAAAAATCTGTAGGAACTAATAAACGCTTCATTCTGTCAAATTTGGTTAGTACTTAAAGATATTAATTTTTAAAGGAATTGCGGCTTGTTTAATTGCCAATAAATGTTGTATATTTGCAGCGTTGTAAGAAAAAGAGTAAACGAGGGGACGAAAAGTCCCCTCTTTTTATACTTAAAATGTTAGAAGACAAGGTTAAGGAATTACTGCAGGCGTATTTTGATACGCGAACCAATTTGTTTTTAATACAGTTAGACGTTAACGATAATAATATCAAAGTGGTTATTGATGGTGATGACGGCGTTACTGTAGACGATTGTGTAGCCGTAAGCAGAAGTGTAGAACATAATTTGGATCGTGACGAATTAGATTTTGCATTAGAGGTAACCTCTGCTGGTGCAACCTCACCGTTAACAGCACCAAGACAGTATTCCAAGCATATTGGGCGTACGTTGCAAGTGAAGACTATTGAGAATGAGAAATACGAGGGTACACTCTCGTTTTCAAACGATGAAATCATTAAACTTAAATGGAAAGCACGTGAACCTAAACCTGTTGGAAAAGGAAAAGTGACTGTTCAAAAAGAAATAGAATTAAATTATAATCAAATACAACAAGCTAAAGTGAAGCTTAAATTTTAATAAAGTGAGTTATGGAAAATCTTGCGCTTATTGATTCGTTTTCAGAATTTAAAGACGATAAATTAATTGATCGGGTAACATTAATGGCAATACTCGAGGATGTATTTAGAAATGCGTTGAAGAAGAAGTATGGCGACGACGATAATTTTGACATCATTATTAATCCAGATAAAGGTGATTTAGAAATTTGGAGAAATAGAATAGTTGTTGCTGACGGTGATGTAGAAGATGAGAACCAACAAATTTCATTGAGTGATGCACAGAAAATTGAACCTGATTTCGAAGTTGGTGAAGATGTATCTGAGGAAGTGAAATTAATGGATCTTGGAAGGCGTGCAATCCTTGCATTAAGACAAAATTTAATTTCAAAAATTCACGAGCACGATAACACTAACATTTATAAGCAATTTAAAGATCTCGTAGGAGAAATTTATACAGCTGAGGTACATCACATTCGTCATAGAGCAATTATACTGTTGGATGATGATGGTAACGAAATAATTCTGCCAAAAGACAAGCAGATTCCATCCGACTTTTTTAGGAAAGGAGAAAATGTAAGAGGCGTCATTGAGAGTGTGGAACTAAAAGGTAACAAGCCAGCGATTATAATGTCACGTACCGCTCCAGAATTTTTGGAAAAATTATTCGAACAAGAAATTCCCGAAGTTTTTGATGGCTTAATTACCATTAAAAAAGTAGTAAGAATTCCTGGTGAAAAAGCAAAGGTCGCTGTAGATTCTTATGATGACAGAATTGATCCTGTTGGAGCATGTGTAGGAATGAAGGGATCTCGTATTCACGGTATAGTTCGTGAATTAGGTAATGAAAATATTGATGTGATTAACTATACAAACAACATACAATTATTTATAACAAGAGCGCTAAGTCCGGCACGTGTGACGTCAATTAAATTAGATGAAGAAAGCAAAAGAGCCGAAGTCATATTAAAGCCAGAGGAAGTTAGTAAAGCCATTGGTAGAGGCGGTCACAATATTAGATTAGCCGGCTATCTTACGGGTTATGAAATTGATGTGTTTAGAGAAGGCGTGGAAGAAGATATAGAGTTAAAAGAATTCGCAGATGAAATCGAAGGATGGATTATTGATGAATTCTCAAAAATAGGCTTAGATACAGCCAAAAGTATCCTAGAACAAGAAGTTGAAGATCTAGTAAAAAGAACCGATTTAGAAGAAGAAACGGTTAATGATGTGATGAGAATTCTTAAAGAAGAATTTGAAGACTAATAAATAGTATTATTTTTAAGCAATTATATGGCTGAGACAATAAGATTAAATAAAGTTTTACGCGAGCTCAATATTTCTATAGATAGGGCTGTAGAGTTTTTACAGACCAAAGGAATAGAAATAGAAAAGCGACCAACTACAAAAATTTCATCTGAAGTTTATGAGGTATTATCTGATGAATTTCAAACAGATGCCAATAAGAAGGTTGCTTCTAAAGAAGTGAGTGAAGCAAAACTAAAGGAAAAAGAAGCCCTTCGATTAGAGCGTGAAAAAGAATTAGCCGAAAAGGGCATTATTGTAGAAGAGCAGCCAAAAGAAGAAGTTGTAAAAGCTAAAAAAACACTTTCGGGACCTAAGAAAGTTGGTAAAATAGAATTAGATAAACCAGAACCTAAGAAAGAACCTAAGAAAGAAGCGAAGAAAGAAACCAAGAAAGAGGTAGAAAAACCAAAAGAGGAAAAGAAAGTTAAAGAAGTAGAGGTTAAAGAAGTAGAAGAAGTCTCTGAAGAAAAAGTTGAAACGCAATACAAAAAACTATCAGGCCCTAATGTTACTGGCAAGAAAATAGACTTAGCAGCTTTTCAAAAGCCTAAAAAGAAAAAAGAAGAGCCACAGCCTAAAAAGAAACCCGAAGCCAAACGTAAACGAAGAAGAATAAGCAAAGTTGGACCTCAAAACGGTCAGGCTGGAAAGCGAGAAGGCTTTAAATCTAAAGGGAAAAGAAGAAATCAAACCTTCAAAGAAGAACCTAGTGCAGAAGAAGTTCAGAAACAGGTGAGAGAAACACTTGAAAAACTTCAAGGGAAATCTAGTAAGGGTAAAGGCGCAAAATACAGAAGAGAAAAGCGTGACCTGCACCGCCAAAAATCTGAGGAAGAATTAGCAGCACAAGAGGCAGAAAGCAAACTACTTAAGGTAACTGAATTTGTTACCGCCACCGAAGTTGCTACCATGATGGATGTTTCGGTAACCGAAATTATTTCTGCTTGTATGTCTTTAGGCATGATGGTGACAATGAATCAGCGTTTAGACGCAGAAACCTTAACCATTGTTGCAGAAGAATTTGGCTATGAAGTAGAATTTGTAACGGCCGATATTGAAGAATCCATAGAGGAAGTTGAAGATGATGAAGGCGATCTAAAAGCACGTGCACCAATTGTTACAGTTATGGGGCATGTTGATCACGGTAAAACATCATTACTCGATTATGTAAGAGAAGAAAATGTAATTGCAGGAGAATCTGGAGGTATCACACAACATATTGGCGCTTATGGTGTAACCCTAGAAAGCGGCCAAAAAATTACCTTCCTTGACACACCTGGTCACGAGGCATTTACCGCCATGAGAGCGCGTGGTGCTCAAGTGACAGATATTGCTATTATTGTTGTAGCAGCCGATGATGATATTATGCCACAAACAAAGGAAGCTATCTCGCATGCACAAGCAGCGAGTGTTCCAATTGTATTTGCTATCAATAAAATAGACAAACCAACAGCCAATCCTGAAAAGATCAAAGAAGGCTTGGCTAGTATGAACTTATTAGTAGAAGACTGGGGCGGAAAAATTCAATCCCATGATATTTCCGCAAAAACAGGTGAAGGCGTATCAGACTTATTAGAAAAAGTACTTCTAGAAGCCGAACTGCTAGAATTAAAAGCGAATCCAGACAAACCTGCTTTAGGAACCATCGTAGAAGCATTTTTAGATAAAGGTCGTGGTTATGTATCTACCATTTTAGTTCAAGCGGGCACACTTAAAGTAGGCGATTTTGTATTAGCTGGTAAACATAGTGGAAAGGTTAAAGCCATGCACGATGAACGTGGAAAGGATGTAGAATTAGCAGGACCAGCAACACCAGTGTCAATTTTAGGATTGGACGGCGCACCACAAGCAGGTGATAAATTTAATGTGTTTGAAGATGAACGTGAAGCTAAAGCAATAGCCGCTAAACGAACACAATTACAGCGTGAACAATCAGTAAGAACACAGCGTCATATAACATTAGATGAAATTGGAAGACGTATTGCCTTAGGCGACTTTAAAGAATTAAATATTATTCTTAAAGGAGATGTTGATGGATCAGTAGAAGCCTTAACCGATTCTTTCCAGAAACTTAGTACGGAAGAAATTCAAGTGAATATTATTCACAAGGGTGTTGGAGCAATTACTGAAAGCGACGTGCTATTAGCATCTGCTTCAGATGCCATTATTATAGGATTTAATGTGCGG
>CAJHYL010000175.1_pt1 | contig 11417 bp, 8 predicted proteins | sample 9198761 | NCBI WGS metagenome assembly CAJHYL01 (sample SAMEA7708360, study PRJEB35096) | sediment metagenome | biome: marine neritic benthic zone biome [ENVO:01000025]; feature: sediment [ENVO:00002007]; material: shallow marine sediment [ENVO:03000034] sea grass bed [ENVO_01000059] ...
CGTACATCTTCACCATTTATAGTTGTTTTTAAAGTGAGATGCTGTCCATGTTGAAACTTAAATACCTCCTTCAGTTCTTCTGGTATCTTAAATGACACCACTGAAGTATCTTCTGTTTCTTTATATATGTTTGCAATTTTTAAGCTGTAAAACTCTGCCATAATTTTGCTTCATACCCTTAACTAACAATTGTTAGTTTCAATGACAAATTTACAAAAATTATTGTTAACTATTTACTAATTCCGTTAACGAGTACCAGGCTTAGGTCTGAGGCCAATTCAGCAGTATTTAAATCTTCTTTTTTAGGTATCCAGAGATAGAGTGATCTTAGGGTAGATAAAATTGAAAACAGCATGACTTCAGCATTACTATTGACAATCTCCATTTTATCAATGCCTTCTTGAATGATACTTCTAAAATTGTCTTCGTATGTTGCTCTTAAGGATAAATAATACTCTAGTTGTGCTTCGAGATGCATCCAATCATTATTTAGAGATGCCATGCCAGATTGGTTATTAGACGTAATTCGAACATGTAATTTAATGATATCCCTAATTTTCTCAATTGAACTTTTATCAGCCTTTTTTATGAGATCCATTTCATTCGTAAATTCTTCGGCCAATGCAATAATTATATTTTGAAGAATTTCTTGCTTAGAGCTTATATGGTTATAGAGACTTGCAGCCTTAATGCCCATCTCTGCAGCAAGATCCCGCATGGTCACAGCACTATAGCCTTTTTCCTTAAATAGGTGTGCGGCTGTTTGAATAATTTCTTGTTTGCGCGTTTCTGGTTTCAAGCTCAATATTTTAATTGAAGAGATTCAAAATCGGATAATTTTTTCAATGGTTGTTCATTATACTCTAATGTCCATCCCATAGAATTCGTTAGAATATAAAATTTAGCGAGCTCACTTAATAATCTGTTTTTGGCATTGGTTTTAAGTTTAGAATTCTCTATTTTTTCCTTTAAAGATGTATGAACCGTTTCTTTAATTTGATTATAATCTTCGGCCTGAAAAGGATTAAAAAAGTCTGATTGCACATCGTAATACTCTAAATCTGGACTGATATTAATTTCTTCTTTTGGAATACTGAGAATCCGGAGCACTTTTTTCGTTTCATCTATTTCATATGCTATCTCACTCAAATCATATGCTATGGTCACATCTGCATTTACAACGACCAATGCTTTTTTATCGGCAGTAATCAAGTCGCCCAATATCTCTTTGGAGTTTTCATAATTAAACACTTCACTAAAGTGGCCTTCGGTAACTACGAGCTTGCCTACATTCTTGATTTGTTCTTTAATGAGTACGGAGCTTTCTGATATTACAACGTCATCTTTTGAGTCACAAAATTTGTAGGTAAAGAGAATAATTAGGGTAATAATAACTCCAAAAAGTACTTTTCGCATAGATTAAAATTAATCAAAAAAAATAAAGCACTAGTTGTCTTCGACGCTGAAGCCTAAACTAGTGCTTATCTCCTAATTGATTAATAGCATTGTAAAACTACGTATACCCTTGCATAGTCATATTAAGAGAATATTACCCTTGAATTAAATTAAGGCTTTTAATTTCGAAGGCAATTGTTTACCTTATTGTTCTAAACCAACACATATGAGTTTTAACAGAAGACAATGGCTAAAATCTGCAGCATTGGCAGGTGGCTTTACGTTATTCAATGGGCTTAATATCAAAGCTTTAACACCAGAAGAACGTGCTGATTTTAATCCGAGAATTTTTAAAACTCCTATTAGACTCAGTTCTAACGAAAACCCTTTTGGTCCTTCCAATAGGGTAAGAGGTGCAGTCGCTACTGCATTTAATGATGGTTGTCGTTATCCTTTTACTTATGCCAGAGAACTAATTTCTATGTTAGCCAAAAAACATGATGTATCTGATGATCATATTGTCTTAACTGGTGGTTCAACTGAAGGTCTAAAAATTGCTGGTATTACGTTTACTGCTGATGGCGGAGAAATCATCGCCGCTCAACCCACATTTTTAGCGATGATGCAGTACGCCGAAATGTGGGGTGCGAAAATTAATTGGGTGCCTGTTGGCGACGACAAAGGTTATGATTTAGAGGAAATTGAGAAACGTATTAGCAATACTACCAAAATGGTTTTTCTCTGCAACCCTAATAATCCAACCTCTACCTTATTACCCAAAGATAAACTCGTTGATTTTTGTACAACAGCAAGCCAGAAAACCATTGTGTTTAGTGATGAGGCCTATTACGAATTTATTGAAGATAAAGACTATCCATCGATGTTAGACTTGGTTAAAAAAGGGGAAAATGTGGTAGTGTCTAAAACGTTTTCAAAAGTGTATGGGTTAGCAGGTTTGCGCATTGGCTATTTAATTGCAAAACCCGAATTGGCTTCTATTTTGCGACGTAACGTCGTTGCCATGACTAATGTGTATGCTATTGAAGCTGCAAAAGAAGCTTTAAAGGATGAGGCATTTTTTAATTTTTCTTTAGAAAAAAATGCCGAAGCGAGGAAAGTGATCTATGACACATTGGATTATTTAGAGTTGGACTATATAAGATCTAATACCAATTTTGTGTTCTTCCAATCTGGGCGTCATATTGATGAATTGGGGCAGCAAATGTTGGAGAAAGGTGTTAGAATTGGTAGGCCATTTCCACCTTTTTACAATTGGTGCCGCATAAGCACTGGTACACCTGAAGAAATGGCGTTGTTCTCTAAGTCGTTGATAGAGCTTTATTAGATGAGTTTGTTTTTTTTGGCTTTTTGAACGGCTTCTAATTTGTTGTGAACCTGTAGTTTGCGGTAAATGTTTTCAATATGTTTTCTTATTGTGCCAGTAGACAGAATTAAATTATCGGCAATTTTGTTGTAACTCAGCCCCTTACTTAACTGTTCTAAAACTTCGGTTTCTCTATGGGTTAACTTTATATCTTCTTTATCTTTTTCGTTTTCAATTTCTAATGGATTACGAAGTAACCTTAAGGTTTTCAAGGCTATAGAAGGGTTCATTGCAGCGCCGCCATTTAAGGTATCTATGATACCATCGTGCAAGTCTTTGGGATTTATTTCTTTCAGTAAATAGCCATCGGCTCCAGCCTTTATAGCATTAAAAATATTCTCATCATTATCAAATACGGTAAGCATTATAATTTTAATATCAGGATATTTTTGTTTTACAATTTCGGTAGTTTCAATACCATTTAACACAGGCATTTCTATATCCATTAAGATGAGATCCACATTATGATTATCTTCTAGTTTCTCCAATAATTCTGAACCGTTAAGGGCGGAAAATTTATAGCTTAAATCCTTAAAAAAGGAAAGCTTTTCTTTAACCGCAGTTATAAGAAACGAATTGTCATCTGCTATGGCAATTTTTATACTCATTTATTATCTATATCTATCTAATTTAAATGAATTTGACATATTGTAAAATACGTCAAATTACGTATTAACATTCATGGTTAAAGTAATACTTGTACCCTTATTTGGTTTTGACTCTGCTATAATTTGTGCATCTAAATCTTTGGCTCGTTTCTTCATATTATTAATGCCATTTCCTAATTCAGCACTAGTCATGTCGAAGCCCTTACCATTATCAGATACTTCAATTATTAATTGCTCTTCTTTACTATCTATATCTACATTAATAGATTGGGCATCGGCGTACTTAATCGCATTATTAACCGCTTCTTGTATAATTCTATAGACATTCATTCCTTGAACTGATGTCATTTTTATTTCGGAAGTTGCGTTTGAATTGAAGTTGAATTTAGTATCAATAGCAGCCAAATTAGCCTTGTCTATGAAATTTGATATTCGAGATTGGAGATCATCTATTGTAATCTCACTTTTGTTCATAGCCCATATAGTATCTCTTAACTCATAAATGGTATCCTTGGTAAAATTGCTTATCCCTACAAGTTTATTTGTTAGTTTTTCTTCTTTAATTTTAAAACCATATTTGAGATTATCGATGGATGAAATAATAAAAGTTAATTGTGCCCCAATATTATCATGAAGATCGCGCGATATACGAAGGCGTTGATCCTGTAATTTATTCTGCACTTCTATTTGAGCTAGAGCATCTTTGAGTTCATTTTCTTTTTGCAACTGCCGGTTTTTTAATCGTTGTTGATTGAAGAAAAGATAGCCCAAAATTGACAATAAAAACCCAGTTACCAAGACGCCAATTAATTGTGTATTTTTCTTTTGTACGTCAAGCTCTTTTTCTGCTAAACTCGCTCTGGTTTCGGCTAATTGAATTTCTTTCTCAGCCGATTTAAATCGCTCTGTCATTTCTGCGATTTGTTTCGTTTTAGTTTCGTTTAATAACGAATCTTCTAAACTTTTATAGGCTACATAATTTTCCAACGCTTTTTGATAGTCGCCTTGTTTGATAGCCAACTCATGAAATCTGTAGTAAGCTTCAAATTGGTATTTTCTTGTGCCATAATGAATGGTATTTCGCATGGCACTATCTAGTATTTTTTTTGCTTCTGTATATCTGCCAGTTTCTAAATATATTTTGACTAGATTCACTAAAGTCACCCCTTTTCTTTCTTCAAATCCTGGCACGGCCAATGATTTGAGGGTATATTCTTCGGCTTTATTAAAATCCCCTAATTTGCTATAGCTGTTACCTATATTTGAATAGGTGGTTCTAGCAAACCCAAGATCGCCTGCCTCTTCACTTAATTGAGCTGCTTTTAAGTTAAAATATAATGCACTATCAAATAACTGTTCATTGAAATTATTCATTTCGGCTAACTCATCGTACGCTATTCCAATACGACCATAGCAAACGGCTTGAGCCTTTTTATCATTCAATTCCATTACAATTTTTAAGGCACGTCTATTCCATTTAATAGATTCTCGGTAATCATACATTCTATCATGAATATATCCTATAAATGACATGTCGCGTTGCATGTCGTTTTTATTATCCTCATTCTGATTGTATTCCAGAGATCTTAAGGCCAGTTGCATAGCCAATGGAAACTCTGAAGACATAGTGTGAATATTGGATTGTACATAATAAATTTGGGATAATAAACTATCCTGATATTGCTCAAATATTGGTGTTGCCTCTACAAAATAATCCAATGCTTTTATTGAAGACGAATCTCTTATAACATTGCCTAAAATATACTTTGCCCTTGCCATATATAATTCATTCTCTGCTAAGGAAGCTCGCTCCAACAAATCGTTGGCATAGCGATAGCTCAAGGCATCATTTTGTTTTAGATTTAATTGGGCTAACGCGTAAAGTTCTTGAAGGCTAGTTTGTGTAGTATGTTCTATTTGAAATGCAGATACATTTTGTATTAAAGCCATATACATAAATAAGCTCGCCAATATATAAAGATATGAGTTGCGCAAAACGACTTTAGATTGTTAGTAAGGTTATAGTAAGATAATAAAAAAAGCCACTATATGAGGCTGAAGGCAAATTAGGGAAACAAAAAAAGCATCAGTATTTTTCTGCACAAACAGTATAATAACCTGACGCTTTTTTAAAAAAATTGATTAATAGCACTTCGAATATAGGACTTATTACAACTCTCAAATATTATTTTCGATAAGACGTATTTTAATTCGACAATCAGTCACAGATTTAAAAGATTGGGCGCTCCCCTATAAAAGTATTCACGCCCAATCGTAAAAATCTCAACAACAAGATTTAATTATTTAAATCATAAGCATAAATCGTATTTCCTTTGGCCTTGAAATATAACATGCCAACGAAATCATCCACTTCATACATAGGTTTCTTGTCCTTTATTACAATTTCTTTGGCTACTTCTCCAGAGTCTTTATCTATCTTAATTAGACCTACACCATCGTCCAATTTGGTTAAGATAAACGCCGAATTGGCTGTGGCCTTTGTTGCTTTGAAGCGTTTGGCTAGTTCTTGAAACCCAGCATCTGTGATACCTGCCCAACTTTCTGCTTGGGCCTCATGATGTCTTACTGTAGAGTTATAAGAAGGTACTCCTGCTCCTTTTAAGTATCCGGCAGTTGCCGAATGTGAAATTGCCATAGTTGCCGAAGCAGCCGTTAAAGCACCTACTAATATGGCACCAAACGCACTTTTACCTGGGGCGCGATGATAAACGTGATTATTTTCTTTACCATCAAAATCTAACCACATTAAATTTTGGTCTGATGATAATAGTATTGAATTAGCACGAATATCAATATCATAAGGTGATTCCTTACCATCAAAATCGATATCATTATTAATTAAATTGTAACTGCCATCATTACCATTTATGGCATAAATACCATCTTTACAACTCAGTAAAAATCGGTCTCTTGCTTCATCATAAACCGAAGCAACGGCATCTGAACGCTTATATTTTATTGGCTTACCAAAAACAGATTCACCCGTATCCATATCGATCACATCAGCATCGCTTCCTGAAATGTATAAAACACCTTTTGGTACTCTCGCCATTAACTGAATTCCTGCGCCTGTTTTCAAAGGTTTTTTCCATTGTGGTGTACCGTCAAAACTCACCTTATTGATGCCTCCTGAACTTACACCAAATAGAATACCATCATCTTCAATATAGAAATGACTTACATAGCCTTTAGTTTTTGGTGATTTGTCCCATAAGTCGGCACCTGTTTTTGTATCTAGTAACCAAATTTTAGACTGGCTTTTTCCAGATGCTAATTTGCCAATGCCTTTCTTACCACTATTATCTATGTTCGTTACAATGGCTAAACCAGCCTTAGTGAATTCATATCTGGCTAAACCTCCTTTTAGTTTGTTGCCTTCAGGCCACACTAAACTGCCGTTTGACGCATCTATTTTATACACTTCAATATTCTTATTCTTACCTCTAAACGCGTAAATTTCATTGGTTTCATCATTTGTTGTGATCTGAACGGCATTTTTAACTTCTGCTGTCCAGACTTCATTTCCTGAGGAAATATCGTATGCTTTTACATTTTTTGTCCCTGGAATAACTATAGTTTCACCCATGATATCAGGTATACCTACCATTAAATTAGAAGCTTTTCTCTCAAAAATTTTCTCTAATTTTCCAGTAAGCATATCGTACAACCCAACGCCTTGTGTGTAATTGCCCATACCTTCACCTTTATGCATGCCGTTGACTACAAACTTCATATCAGGATATATAAAATATCTACTCGTTACGCCATTTTGCCATTTTTCAGCTTTCGAATCAAAAACAATTGTGCCTTTTACAATATCTAGAACAACGGTATGATTAAATAGTCCTCGCGGCCTTATAATCAAGTAAGGTGTGTTTGGAACAGGTTCAAGATGTTCTTCTTTTACCTTTTTCACGCGATCGAACTTAAAATGAAGCTCTTTTTGATTAGGTTTAATCCCAATTAAGGCTTCTCCTGTTGAGGCTACTAGAGTGCCAGATTGGTGCAACATCATCCATTTTACCTGACCATCAAAATTGTATTGATAATCGGGTGTCTCTGCTTTTTGCGCGAAAAGTGCCATGCCACAACAAAGGAGGACAGCACTAAACAAACGCATTAATCTTGTTGTTTTCATATTAAATAATTTTAAAGTGTCATTAAGGATACATTGAACGAACCTTCAGTAATACTTTTCATGCTCATATCATTGGCATTCTGACCAGTAAAACTAAATGTCCCTTCAATATTGTCTGCAGTTTGTGTAGATATCGCAATTTCTCCAGCTACGGTAGCATCAAATGGTGCAGACCAGGTTTGCGAATTCATAGGATTATTGATGTCTGCCTCAATATATGATGCAATAACAGCAATTAGGCTTCCTCCACCAATGTCGTAAGTCCCTTCACCTGTATATCCATTTAGAACAAATACGAAGCTTCTGCCATCTGCATCATTTCCTTGAACAGTAAGCGTGTTTGTTGCTGAAACCAAATTGGCTACCGTAGTTAGTTCTAAGCTCGTTATGGTTGTGCCATCAACATTTGCCCTGATAGTTCCTGAGGCAGCATCGCCACTTTCGCCACCGTTATCATCACTTTTACATCCCGCAAATGTTACCAATGACACCGTCATTAGAAGTAACATGATTTTTTTGAATTTTCCCATTGTAGATTTATTTAGAATTAATACATCTCAAAATTGATGATTAACCTAAAGAGAATCAATACGATGAATTGCGTATTTTAGAATGCGATATGTGGGAATACCTGATTAAGACGCTCTTTTTTAAGAGCAAGTAAGGTTAAGAATTCTTGATGCTGTTCACTGCTTTCATTGAAGGGTCTATGCAAAAGACCTTTTTGAATGTCATCAACGTCCTTCATAATTTGAAAGGTAGACGTATTCAACCACACCTCTGTAAATACCTTCCATATATAATCTATTGCAATTTGATTGGGATGAATCATATCTCTTGAATAGAAACGATAATCCCTTAACTCATCCATCAATATTTCAAAAGAAGGAAAATAATGTATGCGCTCTCGTGGTTCTACAACTTGATGAACAGCAGAAATGAGATGTGCTTTACTTTGTGAGTTTTCAACAAAACCATCCTTTAAATGCCTGACAGGTGACACGGTAAAAATAAATGTGGTATTATTATTTACAGTTCTAACTAGAGCAATTATACTTAGTAAAGCCTGTTCAATTTCTGAGACACTAAACAGTTCCTTTAAAAAGGCTTTTTGAGGTACTTTGTGACAATTAGCGACAATCTTGTCCTTCGCAATATGTCGATATGCCCATGCCGTACCCAAAGTAATAACAATATGTGTTGCCTTTTTTATCTGAGAATTGGCACTATCTATCGCCTTATTTAAATTAGTTAATAGATCATCTGGTGTTGATGCATTCAAACTTGAGTGCGCATCAAAGCATTGCCATTGTTCATTTAGCTCAAATACCTCATTTTCGGAATAATAGTCTTGATTAATAGCCCGTTCAATTAGGTTTTCGACAGCCAACGGATGAAACAAAATACCTAATGGATTGATGCCATTTTTAAATTTAAAATACGCTATTTTTTCACCAATAGATTCGGCGAAGCATGACCCTAAAAGCAATACATCTGAATGGTAATCTATAAGATGATGTGGTTCTTTCTGAATTGGTATTTTGGTACGTAATTCCAAATTAATTTAAATACCCTTTTACAGCTTTTAGAGCATCTTGAATGCCCGAAGGATTTTTTCCTCCCGCAGTGGCAAAGAAAGGCTGACCCCCACCGCCACCTTGGATATGCTGGCCTAATTCTCTTACAATATGACCTGCGTTATAGCCTTTTTCTTCAACTAAATTTTTAGAAATATAGCATGATAATAAGGCTTTTCCGTTTTGATTCGCGCCAAACAATAAAAATAGATTATTAAGTTCTTTACCCATAGCAAAACACAAATCTTTAATTCCCGAAGCATCTAAATCTACTTCACGAGCTAAAAATTGCACGCCGTTAACATCTTCAAGTTGACTTTTCAAATCGCCTTTAAGATTTTTAGCTTTATCTTTTAACAAGCCTTCAATCTGCTTTTTGAGATCTAAGTTTTCATCTTTGAGTTCAGTGACCGCCTTTACCGGATCTTTTGTATTGTTTAGCAAATCTCGTATTTCATAATAAGCGCGATTCGTTTCAAAATAAAAGTCTTTAACCGCATCATAGGTAATCGCTTCAATTCGACGAATACCTGCAGCAATCGCACCTTCAGATTTAATCTTAAAATGCCAAATATCAGCTGTATTTTGCACATGAGTCCCACCACATAATTCTATGGATTGTCCAAATCGAATAGTTCTAACAGTATCACCATATTTTTCCCCAAATAAGGCCATAGCGCCTTGATTTAGAGCTTGATCCATAGGAATGTTTCGTTGTTCTTCAAGTTGTAATTTACCGTCAATTCTAGAATTCACAAAATTCTCTACATCACGTAATTGTTCCGTTGTTAATTTGGCGAAATGAGAAAAATCAAAACGCAAATACTTTGAATGGACGGCACTTCCTTTTTGCTCTACATGATCACCGAGTACTTCGCGCAATGCTTGATGTAATAAATGAGTTGCTGTATGGTTACAGGCCGTTCTAAAACGCTGTTTAGCATCAACCACGGCTTTAAATGTTTCATTAAGATGTTCAGGAAGATTTTCTGTAAAATGAATGATAACGTTGTTTTCTTTTTTGGTGTCCTGAATATAAACTACATCACCGTGTTCATCTTCTAAATAGCCCTTGTCACCCACTTGGCCACCACCTTCAGGATAAAATGGTGTAAGATTAAAAACCAATTGGTATTGTTCGCCATCTTTTTTAGAAACCACTTTGCGATATCTCGTGATTTTAACATTAGCTTCCGTAATATCGTAACCTACAAATTCTTGCTCAGTATCTTCTACCAAAACCACCCAATCTTCGGTAGATACTTCACTGGCAGCACGTGATCTTTCTTTTTGCTTTTGCAATTCTACTTCAAATCCTTCTTCATCTAAGGTTAAACCTTTTTCATTTAATATTAATGCCGTTAAATCTTTTGGAAACCCATAGGTATCGTATAATTCAAAAGCTTTTCCACCCGAGATCTGTTTTTGTTTTGATTCACTTATAATTTTGTCCAAAAGAATCAAGCCTTGATCTAATGTTTTCAAAAATGACGCTTCTTCCTCGCGGATGACATTCTCTATAAGTTGCTTTTGTTTTTTGATCTCAGGGAAGGCTTTACCCATTTTTTTGCTTAACACATCTATTAAACGATGAATAAAAGGTTCTTTTTTATTCAAAAAAGTGAAGCCATAGCGAATTGCTCTACGTAAAATACGGCGTATAACATAGCCCGCACCATTATTGCTTGGGAGTTGGCCGTCGGCAATTGAAAATGCAACTGCTCTAACGTGATCTGCAATGACTCGAATAGCAACATCTACTTTTTCATTTTTTCCGTATTCATTATTAGAAATGGTTTCTATTTCTCGTATTAGTGGCGTAAATACATCTGTCTCATAATTTGATGTGACGTTTTGTAGTACCATGCACAAGCGTTCAAAACCCATTCCGGTATCTATATGCTTATCAGGAAGGTTTTCTAAAGAGCCATCTGCTTTTCTATTGTATTGCATAAATACCAGATTCCAAATTTCAACTACATGTGGATGATCTTTATTCACTAAATCTTTACCAGGTATTTTAGACTGCTCGTCTTTAGATCGTATATCAACATGAATCTCACTACAAGGACCACATGGACCTTGTTCTCCCATTTCCCAAAAATTATCTTTGGTATTGCCTAAAAGGATGCGCTCTTCTGGAAGAATAGTTTTCCAATAATCATAGGCTTCCTTATCCATTGGAATATTTTCTTCTTTATCACCTTCAAATATGGTGACATAAAGCTTCTCTTTATCTATACCATATACTTCGGTCAATAACTCCCAAGCCCATTCTATGGCTTCTTTTTTGA
>CAJHYL010000022.1_pt1 | contig 11148 bp, 8 predicted proteins | sample 9198761 | NCBI WGS metagenome assembly CAJHYL01 (sample SAMEA7708360, study PRJEB35096) | sediment metagenome | biome: marine neritic benthic zone biome [ENVO:01000025]; feature: sediment [ENVO:00002007]; material: shallow marine sediment [ENVO:03000034] sea grass bed [ENVO_01000059] ...
ATAACAACAACGCTTATAAAAGTTGAAGATGCTTATAAGTCGTTTTCCAAGTTGCTGGCGTATTATAACGAAGTTAAAATGAATAAGGTAGGTATTGAACAACCTTGTTACATTTCAGATTCGGCAACCTATGGTGAGAATATTTACATTGGCGCGTTTTCATATTTAGGGAATAATGTGACCATTGGTAATAATGTTAAGATTTATCCGAATACTTATATAGGTGATAATGTAACGATAGGAAATAACGTTGTTGTGTTTTCAGGAGCTAAGATTTATTTTGACTGCATAATTGGAAACCATTGTGTTATAAATTCAGGAGCTATTATTGGTGCTGATGGTTTTGGATTTACTCCAAACGATAATGGTGAATATACCAAAGTACCTCAAACTGGGAATGTTATTCTCGAAGACTATGTCGATATAGGAGCAGGTACAACTATTGATCGCGCCACATTAGGGTCTACATTAATAAGACAAGGCGTTAAATTAGATAACCAAATTCAAATTGCTCATAATGTAGAAATTGGTAAAAATACAGTTATAGCAGCGCAGACTGGCATTGCTGGATCTACTAAAATAGGACAGAATTGTCAAATAGGCGGACAAGTAGGTATAGTAGGGCATATAACTATTGGAAATAATGTGCGAATTCAGGCACAGTCAGGAATAAGTCGTAATGTAAAAGATAATGAGGTGTTACAAGGTTCACCTGCATTGCCGTATGGCGACTATAACAAATCATACGTTTACTTTAAAAACCTACCAAATATTGTTAAAGGAATTAATGATATGGAAAAAAAGTTGGACGACAATGATAAGTAAAGGAACCAGCCAAACCACTATAGAAAAAGAAGTGTCTTTAAAAGGCGTAGGTCTGCACACAGGTAAAAATGTCACTATTACATTTAAACCTGCTGCGGCTAAACATGGCTTTGCTTTTAAACGTATTGATCTCGAAGGGTCTCCAATAATAGAGGCCGATGTTAACTATGTGAGCAATACCCAACGTGGTACCTGTCTTGAGAAGAACGGCGTGAAAATTCAAACCTGTGAGCATGTTTTAGCAGCACTTGTTGGGCTTGAAATCGATAATGTCACTATAGAACTGGATGCATCAGAACCGCCAATTATGGACGGCTCCTCCAAATTTTTTGTAGAAGCACTGGAAAAAGCAGGTATTGTTGAACTCGACGAATTAAGAGAAGAGTACGTTGTAAAAGATGTCATTTCATATATGGATGAAGAATCTGGAAGTGAGATAACTATTATTCCTGCCGAAGAGTACCAAGTCACTACTATGGTTGATTTTGGGACTAAAGTTTTAGGCACACAAAATGCCACATTGCAGCACATTTCAGATTTTAAAAATGATATTGCCGATGCTCGAACATTTAGTTTTTTACATGAAATAGAAATGCTGCTTCAAAACGGACTTATTAAAGGTGGCGACCTCAATAATGCCATCGTATATGTAGATAAAGAATTGTCTACTGATACTATGGAGCGTTTAAAAGTCGCTTTTGGTAAAGATAATATTGCAGTAAAGTCAAATGGTATTCTAGATAACTTAACACTACATTATCCTAATGAAGCTGCACGACATAAATTATTAGATGTTGTAGGTGATTTGGCATTAATAGGTACACGACTAAGAGGAAAGGTCATTGCAAATAAACCTGGACACTTTGTTAACACACAATTTGCTAAAAAGCTGGCTAAAATTATTAAGATTGAAAAACGAAATAATGTTCCAGAAATAGACATTCACGCAAAACCAGCGAAGGATATCAACGAAATAATGGAAATGTTACCGCATAGGCCTCCATTTTTGTTGGTAGATAAAATATTAGAACTCTCAGATAAGCATGTTGTAGGGCTCAAAAACGTTACGATGAATGAACCGTTTTTCGTTGGTCATTTTCCCGGCGCACCTGTAATGCCTGGTGTATTACAAATTGAAGCCATGGCGCAGACTGGTGGAATTTTAGTCTTAAGTACTGTGCCAGATCCAGAAAATTATCTTACCTATCTTTTAAAAATTGATAATGTGAGGTACAAACATCAAGTTGTACCAGGTGACACTTTGGTTTTTAAACTTGATTTATTATCGCCTATACGAAGAGGTATTTGTCAAATGGTAGGAAGAGCTTATGCGAATGGCAGATTAGTTTCTGAAGCTGAAATAATGGCCCAAATAATAAAAGTTAAATAATTATGAACCAACCACTTGCTTATGTTCATCCTGGCGCAAAAATTGCTAAGAACGTAGTTATAGAACCGTTTACTACCATTCACAATGACGTTATTATTGGTGAAGGTACCTGGATTGGTTCGAATGTAACTATTATGGAAGGTGCCCGAATAGGAAAGAACTGTAACATCTTTCCAGGTGCTGTAATCTCTGCAATACCCCAAGATCTTAAATTTCAAGGTGAAGACACCACAGTAGAAATTGGAAACAATGTTACCATAAGAGAATGTGTGACCATTAATCGTGGTACGGCAGATAAAATGAAGACCGTAATTGGCGACAATTGTTTAATCATGGCCTATTGTCATATCGCTCACGATTGTATTGTAGGTAGTAATTGCATATTCTCTAACAATAGTACTTTAGCCGGCCATATTGTAGTAGGAGATCATGTGGTTTTAGCTGGTATGACAGCAGTACATCAATTTTGTTCTGTAGGTAATCATGCGTTTGTTACAGGTGGTTCCCTAGTGAGAAAAGACGTGCCACCATTTGTGAAGGCAGCTCGAGAACCCTTGTCATACGTAGGTATTAATAGTGTAGGGCTTAGACGTAGAGGATATACCGCAGATAAAATTAGAGAAATACAAAATATATATAGAATACTATATCAAAAGAACTATAACAATACCCAAGCAAGTGAAATCATAGAAGCCGAAATGGAAGCAACACCTGAACGGGATGAAATTTTGCAGTTTATCAAGAATTCTCACAGAGGTATTATGAAAGGTTACTTTAAATCAAACTAAAAGATGGCAAACACATCAGATATACGAAACGGATTGTGCATTAAGTACAATAATGACATTTATAAAATTGTAGAGTTTCTACATGTAAAACCTGGTAAGGGACCTGCTTTTGTTCGTACAAAATTAAAAAGTGTGACAACAGGTAAAGTAGTAGACAATACGTTTTCGGCTGGCCATAAAATCGAAGATGTGCGTGTTGAAACACATAAATTTCAGTACCTGTACAATGAGGGTGAAACCTATCATTTTATGAATACTGAAGATTATTCACAAATCGCACTTCAGAAAGCCACTTTAGATGCACCCGAATTAATGAAGGAAGGCGAAGTAGTGACCATAATAATTAATACCGAAGATAATATGCCGCTTTCGGTAGAAATGCCGGCAAGTGTAATTCTAGAAGTAACACATACCGAACCAGGAGTTAGAGGAAATACAGCTACTAACGCTACAAAACCTGCAACAGTTGAAACTGGAGCTAGTGTAAATGTGCCCTTATTTATTAATGAAGGCGACAAGATTAAAGTCGATACAGAAAAAGGAACATATAAGGAGCGCATAAAGGAATAGCAATGAAATTCCCTAAACAATATTCTCTTGAAGAAATAGCCAATATCATTGATTGCAGTTATATTGGCAGCAAAGACTTTCCTGTACTAGGCATGAATGAAATTCATGTGGTCAACCCTGGAGATATTGTTTTTGTTGATCATCCAAAATATTACGATAAAGCGCTAAATTCTGCGGCTACTATTGTACTTATAAATAAAGAAGTTGAGTGCCCTGAAGGAAAAGCATTATTAATATCTGAAGATCCCTTTAGAGACTTTAATAAACTCACTCTTCATTTCAAACCATTTGCTGAAGCAAATAGTTCAATTTCCGAATCAGCAAAAATTGGAAAGGGCACAGTAATTCAACCTAATGTATTTATTGGCCATAATGTAGAGATAGGTGACAACTGTATTATTCATCCTAATGTAAGTATCTACGACGATTGTATCATTGGAAATAATGTTACTATTCACTCTGGAACTGTACTCGGTGCAAATGCTTTTTATTATAAGAAAAGAGACGATGGTTATGATCGCTTGTTATCAAGCGGACGTGTTGTGCTTGAAGATGATGTAGATTTAGGTGCCAATTGTACTTTGGATAGAGGCGTAACAGCAGACACAACTGTAAAGAAAGGGGCAAAAATCGATAATCTCGTACAAATTGGACATGATACAATTATAGGAGAGCGCTGTTTAATTGCATCACAAGTAGGAATTGCAGGCTGTACAATAATTGAAAACGATGTTACCATTTGGGGACAGGTTGGAATTACAAGTGGTGTGGTTATAGGTGCAAAAACAACCATCTCTGCCAAAGCAGGTGTAAGTAAATCCCTTGAAGGAGGAAAGCACTATTTCGGTATTCCGGCAGAAGATTTTCGCACTAAATACAAAGAAATTGCAGCCATTAAAAAAATTCCAGAAATACTTGAAAAACTAAAAGAAAAATAGTCTGATAAACCCTTTAAATTTCATAGGCAAAAAGTTAATTTTGCCGAGTCTTATTTTAAAAAGCAAATAATTCATGAGTGTTCTAGTAAATAAAAATTCCAAAATAATTGTTCAAGGTTTTACAGGTAGCGAAGGTACGTTTCATGCTGGTCAAATGATTGAATATGGTACCAATGTAGTTGGTGGTGTAACGCCTGGAAAAGGTGGGCAAACACATTTAGATAAACCTGTTTATAATACGGTGGAAGAAGCCGTTAAATCTACAGGTGCAGACACTTCAATTATTTTTGTACCGCCAGCATTTGCCGCCGATGCAATAATGGAAGCTGCCGATGCTGGTATTAAAGTTATTATAACTATAACCGAAGGTATTCCAGTAGCAGATATGATTAAAGCGTCTAGTTACGTTAAAGACCGTGATTGCCGTTTAGTTGGCCCAAATTGCCCTGGCGTAATTACACCAGAAGAGGCAAAAGTAGGTATCATGCCAGGATTTGTATTTAAGAAGGGTAATGTTGGTATTGTTTCTAAATCAGGAACACTTACTTACGAAGCTGCCGATCAAGTAGTAAAGCAAGGTTTAGGTATTACAACAGCCATCGGAATAGGAGGAGATCCAATTATTGGAACAACTACAAAAGAAGCCGTTGAGCTTTTAATTAATGATCCAGAGACCGAATGCGTTGTCATGATTGGTGAAATTGGAGGTCAATTAGAAGGTGATGCTGCCAATTGGTATAAGCAAAGTGGAAGTAATAAACCAATTGTTGGTTTTATTGCCGGAGAAACTGCACCAGCAGGACGAACTATGGGTCACGCAGGTGCTATTGTTGGTGGAAGTGATGATACAGCGCAAGCCAAAAAGCGTATCATGAGAGCATGCGGAATTCACGTTGTAAACTCACCAGCAGAGATCGGTAAAAAAGTTGCCGAAGTATTAAATTAACTGTTAAAATATTTTAAACGAGTATACGTTATTAATTCGTTAGCAATACCTTAGCTAGCGAATTTTTTTAATCAACAATTACAACAATAAATCAAAAATGAAAAACACTAAATTTTCAATTCTGATTTTAATGGTTTTAATGCTAGTCGCATGTAAATCGAACAAATCAGATGTAAAGACCATTGCTAAAACTGATGCAAATGGCTTTAGCTATGAAGAAATCACAAACGATCCTACAGGATTAAGACTGTACACCTTAGATAATGGTCTTACAGTTTACTTAAGTCAGAATGACGACGAACCAAAAATCCAAACTTACATTGCCGTAAGAGCGGGATCAAATTATGACCCTAAAGAATCTACAGGATTAGCACATTATTTAGAACACATGGTCTTTAAAGGGACCGATGAAATTGGTACACAAGATTGGGAAAAAGAAAAAGCACAGTTAGATGTAATAGCTGGACTTTATGAAGAGCATAGAAAAGAAACAGATGCAGATAAGAAATTAGAAATTTATAGAAAAATAGATTCGGTTTCTTTAGTCGCTTCTAACCATTCTATTGCGAATGAATATGATAAAATGTTGAGTTCTTTAGGTGCCACAGGAACAAATGCTTGGACTTGGTTTGAAGAAACTGTTTACACCAATAAAATTCCAGCAAACGAACTCGATAAATGGTTGACCGTTGAAAGTGAGCGTTTTAGCCAAGTTGTTTTGCGATTATTCCATACAGAGCTTGAAGCAGTTTTTGAAGAATTTAATAGAGGGCAGGATAATGATTTTAGAAAACGTTATGCTGCTATGTTAGAAGGATTGTTCCCTAATCATCCTTACGGACAACAAACTACAATTGGTATAGCAGAGCATTTGAAAAATCCTTCAATGATAGATATCAATAATTATTTCGATAAATATTATGTGCCTAATAATATGGCTGTAGTTTTAGTTGGTGACTTTGAGTATGAAGAAACTATTCAAAAAGTTGCAGACGCATTTGGTAGTTTTGAAGGAGACCCAGTTGAACACCCTGTTCTACCAACTGAAGAGCCAATTACTGCGCCAGTTGTTAAAGAAGTTTTCGGTCCAACGGCAGAAAACGTATCGGTAGCGTATAGAGCAGCTGCTAAAGGCACTAAAGAACACAAGCTTTTAACTTTAGCAGATATGATTATGGCCAACGGTAATGCTGGTATAATTGATCTTAATTTAAATCAGAAGCAAGTTGTACAAAACGCAAGTTGTTCACCTACATTTAGAAAAGACTATAGTTGGCATCAGTTTACTGGAACACCTAAAGCAGATCAATCTTTAGAAGAAGTGAAAGATTTGTTATTGGCTCAAGTAGACTCATTAAAGCAAGGCAAGTTTGAAGACTGGATGATTGATGCAGTAATTAACGATTTGGAATTAAATCAAACCCGTCAATACGAAAGCAGTACAGCATTGGCTAATGCTTATGTTGCGGCATTTATTACTGAGCAAAGCTGGGAAGATGAAGTAAAATTCTTAAACGAATTAAGACAAATTTCTAAAGATGAATTAGTTGCTTTTGCCAATGAGTTTTATGGTGAAAATTACGTGATTACCTATAAAAGACAAGGTGAAGATGCCAATATAGTTAAGGTGTCTAATCCTGGTATCACACCTGTAAATTTAAATAGAGGTGTACAATCAGAATGGGTTCAAAACTTCAACAAAATAGAAGCACAACCATTAGCGCCTAAATTTATCGATTACAAATCAGAAATTAAATCATTTACGACCGACAGCGGTATTAATGTAGCGCATATCAATAATGATAAAAATGAGTTATTTGATCTCAACATAATTTTTGATATGGGATCTGATAATGATAAGCAATTGAGTATTGCTGCAGGTTATATGGAGTATTTAGGAACAGATAAATATTCTCCAGAAGAACTTAAGAAAGAGTTTTATAAGCTGGGTGTGAACTACTACGTAAACACTGGTGGCGACAGAACTTATGTTGGTCTTAACGGACTTAAAGGAAATCTTGATAAAGGATTAGAATTGTTAGAGCATCTTTGGTCTAATGCTGTCGCAGATGAAGAAGCTTATAATAAGTACGTTGAAAAAATTGCCAAAGGAAGACAGGATAACAAAACCCAAAAAGGTAGTATTCTATGGAATGGCTTATTCAACTATGGAAAATTTGGTGAGAATTCTAGATTGAGAAATATCATTCAAGTAAGTGATCTTCAAGGCTTAAGTCCTCAAGATTTAGTAGACTTAGTTAAGGATATGAGAAACTACAAACAACGTATTTTTTACTATGGTAAAGATGCTGATGCTGCAGTTGCTGCGTTAAATACACATCATACGCTAGGTAGTGACTTAGCAGAATATCCTGAAGCTATGGCATTTGCTGAGAAAGAAACAGGTGGAAATGTGTATTATGTAGACTACGATATGGTGCAGTCTGAAATGGTGTTCTTGGCCAAGGCTAAACCATTTGCGCCAGAGAATTTAGCGGCATCAAATTTATTCAACACCTATTTTGGTAGTGGATTGTCATCTATAGTATTTCAGGAAATTAGAGAATCTAAATCGTTAGCTTACTCTGCATTTTCACAATATGCTACACCTAGTAAAAAAGAAGATTCACATTATATCTACGCTTACATAGGCACACAAGCCAATAAAATGCCTGAAGCTGTAGAAGCCATGATGGACTTAATGACTGATATGCCAGAGGCCGAAGAACAGTTTAATGCAGCTAAAGAGGCCGCTTTAAAGAAGTTGGCAGCTCAGCGCATCACGAAACAAAATATATTCTGGTCATATGAGCGCTTGAAGCGATTAGGTATTGATAATGATAATCGTGAAGAGATTTATAATACGATTAAAGACATGACCATGGCTGACCTTAGAAATTTCTTTAATGAAAATATCAAAGGCGAAAATTATAACATATTAGTAATTGGAAATAAAAATGATATCGATTTCCAGGCATTGAGCAAATTAGGAGTTGTTCAAGAGATGGATATTGATCATTTATTCAATTATGAGAAGCCAGAAGAAGTAAAAATGTAATGGTTATTTTCACTGTTAAAAACCTCACAATTTCTTGTGAGGTTTTTTTATTTCTTCCAACTTGTAATTAGTATATTTGGTTATCAACTAATCAAATACTATTTATGAAATTATTGGAAGGTAAAACCGCTATTATTACTGGCGGTAGTAGAGGTATAGGCAAAGGTGTTGCTAAAATATTTGCAGCTCATGGTGCCAATGTGGCCTTTACTTATAGCTCATCGGTAGAAGCTGCCAATGCATTAGAAAATGAGCTTACTGCAATGGGCATTAAAGCAAAAGGCTACCAAAGTAATGCGGCAAGTTTTGAACAGGCACAACAATTAGCCGAAGATGTTGTAAGTGAATTTGGAAGTATAGATGTTTTGGTAAACAATGCTGGTATCACTAAAGACAATCTTTTAATGCGGATTACTGAAGAGGACTTCGATAAAGTCATAGAAGTGAATTTGAAATCGGTATTTAATATGACTAAGGCTGTACAACGAACTATGCTGAAACAGCGAAAAGGCTCCATTATAAATATGAGTTCGGTGGTTGGTGTTAAAGGCAATGCCGGACAAACAAATTATGCAGCTTCAAAAGCAGGGATTATTGGTTTTTCTAAATCGGTTGCTCTCGAATTAGGCTCAAGAAATATACGTAGTAACGTCATTGCACCTGGTTTTATAGAAACCGAAATGACCGCGAAATTAGACGAAAACGTTGTTCAAGGTTGGCGAGATGCCATCCCTTTGAAACGTGGCGGAACACCTGATGACGTGGCGAATGCTTGTGTATTTTTGGCAAGTGATTTATCTGCATATGTTACTGGTCAAACACTTAACGTTGATGGTGGAATGTTAACTTAAATAAGGAATTATGAAAAAAATATTAGTATTAATTTTATTTGTAAGCGCTCAAATTGTAAGTGCACAAGGTCCTCAATGGACCATGAAAAAGGATTTAAAACGCGGTTTTAGAGTAGATTTTCCTGGAACAGTAAATATGCAATCTCAGCCAATTAAGACAGACATTGGAGAAGTGATCATGGATATGTACATGCTAGACAATTCGGCTGATATGAGTTCGGATAATCTTATTTATATGGTAGCCTATACTGCCTACCCTAATGACACTGATTATAGTGATGAGGCGTTGCAACAGTCAATGTTAGACAGTTCAATAAATGGTGCTGTTACTAATGTAAACGGTAATCTGAAATCATCTAATAAAATACAATTCAATGGTTTTAATGCGAGAGATGCTTTTATTACTATTCAAAGCGGAATGTATACAGTGCATTTAAGAAATATTCTAGTTGAAAATAGATTATATCTTATTCAAACCATATCAGAAACCACTAAGTCTGGTAACGCCCTTGAAAAAAAGTTTTTTAATTCATTCGAACTTATTAAGAGTAAATAAATAGGTGTCTTCATACACAGTATTATATATCATCTTAGCAGGTATAGCAGCGCTTTTTTTAGCGCTGTTTCAATACATCTACAAATCAAAACGCAATAGACTGCATGCTGTTTTAGCTTGTCTTAGATGGCTCACTTACTTTTTCGTTTTGCTATTACTAATTAATCCTAAGTTTGAAAAAACAACCTTTTATAATGAGAAACCTAGTTTGGTTGTAGCGATAGATAATTCAGAATCTATTGCGCATTTAAACAAATCTAATGAGGCCAACTCAATTGTTGATGTCATAAAAAATAATCAAAACTTAAGTGAACAGTTTAACTTAAACTTCTATACATTCGGAACTGAAGTAAAGGCGCTAGATAGTTTAAGTTTTGATGAACCTCAAAGCGATATAAGTGTTCTTTTTTCAGATTTAGAACAAGTCTATAAAGATCAAGTAGCGCCAATGGTCATTATCTCTGATGGAAATCAAACCTATGGTCAGGATTATGCCTATACACATCAAGCTTATGAACAACCTATCTATACGGTAGCTTTAGGTGATACGATTCAATATGCCGATCTTAAAATTCAACAATTGAATGTCAATAAATATGCCTTTCATAAAAACCGATTTCCAGTAGAGCTATTTGTTTCTTATAGTGGCGAATCAACAGTAAATTCTAATCTTGTAATTTCTAAAGGCAATACTACAGTATTTTCTCAATCATTGCGTTTTTCATCTTCAGATAATACAGAAATAATAAATTTCACTTTACCCGCAAATACAGTAGGTGTGAGCTCATATGTGGCCACAATAAGACCTTTAAGCAATGAAAAAAACACTGTAAATAATAGTAAACCTTTTGCGGTAGAGGTCATTGATCAAAAAACTAATGTCGCCTTAATTGCTACTATCTCACATCCAGATCTTGGCGCTATTAAGAAAGCTATAGAAAGCAATGAGCAGCGCACAGTTCAAATAATTTCACCGACTGAATATGTGCGAACAAAAGAGAATTTTCAGTTGGCTATATTATATCAACCCGATTTTACTTTTAGGCCAGTTTTTGAAGCTTTAGATGCTTCCAAAAACAATAGATTTCTAATTGCAGGTGCCGAAACACATTGGTCATTTCTTAATACAATTCAAGATAATTATAAGCAAGAAATTACCGCGCAAACGGAAAATTATTTGCCAGAAATTAACACCTCCTACAATACATTTATAGTAGACGATATAG
>CAJHYL010000239.1_pt1 | contig 11091 bp, 7 predicted proteins | sample 9198761 | NCBI WGS metagenome assembly CAJHYL01 (sample SAMEA7708360, study PRJEB35096) | sediment metagenome | biome: marine neritic benthic zone biome [ENVO:01000025]; feature: sediment [ENVO:00002007]; material: shallow marine sediment [ENVO:03000034] sea grass bed [ENVO_01000059] ...
AACGTTTACAGCAACGCCGACAACAAGGTGGTTTCTTTGGAGGTGGAGGCGTGTTAGTAACGCCGGGAAATTACACGGTTACTTTAGTTAAAAGAGTTGATGGCGAAAGTACGGTTTTACAAGGTCCACAAAACTTTAAAGTGGTCCCATTATACGAAGGCACATTGCCAAGAAAATCGTATAAAGAAATGGATGATTTCAAGACAGGTGTTGTTGAATTCCAACAAGATCTTACCGCGACTAATGTTTCATTAACAAGAGGTAAAAACAAAGTTGAGGCTATGATACGCGCCCTTAATAAAGCGACTAGTCCATCAGACGAATTGTTCAAAAAATTAAATGATACTAAGATTTCGCTTTTAGATATAGACAAAGAATTAAATGGTGATGATATCAAAGGTGAAATTGGTGAGCGATCTAATCCAACAGCTAGTGATGGTAGTTCCTTATCATGGTTGACGTCAACTAATACTTATGGTCCAACAACAGAGCACAAATTGTTATTGAATAGAGTTGAAAGCCAATTAAGAAAAGTTAAGGCCAAATTATCACCAATAATAAATTCAACCTTACCTGCACTTGAAGGCGAGCTTAAGCGTACTGGTGCGCCATGGGTTGAAGGGCAAGGCTTAATTGATAACTAATATATAATCTTGAAAACAAATAAAGGGCATTGAATCAATGTCCTTTTTTTGTTACCTAATTTTAGTATCTTCAAATCTAATTTTCATACAATCTAATCAACTATAATATTAGCTAAAATGCGATCACTAACTCTTACTATAATTGCAGTATTCCTATCTATTACTATTAATGCACAAAAGAAAGTTTTAGATCATACTGATAAAGATATTTGGAATTCAATTCAAAATAGATCGATCTCAAATAATGGAGATTACATTATGTATTCACTTGAAAAAGGAGAACGCGATCAACATTTGAAACTAAAAAATGCCACTTCTGCACTTGTATTTGAGCATGAACGTGCTGAAAACGGTAAATTCTCCTACGATTCTAAGTTTATTTTCTTCAATATAAAGGCGTGGAAAGACAGCATAATTGAATTAAAACGAAAAAAAGTTAAGAAAGATAAGTTACCTAAAGATTCACTTGGTATATATAATATTGAATCAGCTTCATTAGATAAAATTGCTAATGTAAAATCGTATAAGATACCTGAGAAATGGTCGGGTTATGTCGCGTATTTGTTAGAAGAGGTCAAAGAGAAGAAAGACACCTCAAAAACTAAAGACTCAACCGAAGTCAAGAAGAAGAAAATGAAATCTAAAAAGGTTGGTAAAGACAATGGTTACCATATGGTAGTTAGAAATTTAACGACTAAAAAACAGGATACTTTTAAATACGTAAAGGATTACGTTTTCGCTAAAGAAGGCAAATATCTGGCCTTTGCTTCAACTGGTAACGATTCGATTTTTAACGCTGGCGTTTATGCACTTAATCTAGAAAATAATTCACTACTAAATGTATATACAGCTGAAAAGTCTAAATATCATCAACTTAGCCTGAGTGAATCTGGTAAACAATTGAGCTTTGTGGTCGATAATGACACCACTAAAATTCAAATAAGACCAAATGAGTTATACCGATGGCAAGAAGGCGATGCAACAGCACAAAAGTTGTTAGATTCTGATACAGCACCAGAAGGTTACATGGTATCTTCAGATGGTAATATTATGTTCTCTGAGGATGAAACTAAACTTTATTTCGGATTAAGAAAACCGCCAATCGTAAAGGATACGACGCTTATAGATGAAGAAATAGTAAATGTAGAGGTGTGGACCTATGATGAACCAAGACTTTATACCGTACAGGAGTTACAAGTAAAAAATGATAAGAAGAAATCCTATCAAACCGTTCTTGACTTAAAAACAAATAAACTTACTCAAATTGCTACGACTTTATATCCTGATGCTACACTTGGCGATGAAGGTAATGCGAATTATGCATTAGTAAGTAATCCTGAACCTTACCAATTGGAAAGCCAATGGAACGCGAACTGGGCAAATGATTTTGCAATTGTAAATCTAAGAACAGGTGACACTAAAAAAATATTGACCAATATTGGTAATGAGGCAAGATTAAGCCCCGAAGCTAAATATGTTTATGGCTATCAGCCTGCAGATAGTACCTGGTATGTGTACTCCATTAAAAACGAGAAACTGATTAATTTAACCAAAGGGCAAGTATTCTATAACGAACTGAATGATTCACCTAGGCATCCTTGGTCTTATGGATCGCCAGGTTGGACCAAAAATGATAAATCCTTATTAATCTATGATAGATATGATATTTGGCAATTTGATCCAGATACAGGTGAACAAAAGCGCATAACAAGAGGTAGAGAAGCTAAAACCAGATATCGTTATAACAGACTAGATAATGAAGAACGATTTCTGGATCCAAAACAAAAATGGATTCTTTCTACATTTAATGAAACCAATAAGCATTCTGGTTTTTACGAATTTGATTACAAAGCAAAATCTGGTAAACAACTCTTAAGTGGACCTTATACATTTAGACGTTTAGTTAAAGCACAATTGACTGATAAGGTCCTATTCTCAAAAGAGTCTTTTGAAACTTACCCAGATATTCAATATTCAGATTTAACATTTTCTAATGTAAAGCAATTGAGTAACGCCAATCCACAACAATCTGAATACAATTGGGGTACGGCCGAGTTGTTTAATTGGACCTCATTAGATGGTATAGAGGTCACAGGAATGCTTATCAAACCTGAGAATTTCGATCCGAGCAAAAAGTACCCAATGATTGTAAACTTCTATGAAAAAAGCTCTGATGGCCTGCATAGGCATCGTGCACCTACATATGGTAGATCTACAATTAATTACAGTTACTATACAAGTAATGGTTATGTGATCTTTAATCCTGATGTCTATTACAGAACAGGGTATCCTGGTGAGAGTGCTTATAACTGCGTTATTCCAGGCGTAACTTCTCTAATTGAAAAAGGATTTATTGATAGAGATAGAATTGGCGTGCAAGGTCATAGTTGGGGTGGCTATCAAATCGCTTATTTAGTGACTAAAACAGATATCTTTAAGGCAGCCGAATCTGGTGCTCCTGTACCTAATATGATAAGTGCTTATGGTGGTATAAGATGGTGGACTGGACTAAGTAGACAATTTCAGTACGAACATACACAAAGTAGGATAGGAGGTACACCATGGGAATATCCTTCCCGTTATATAGAAAACTCTCCAATTTTCAACATAGACAAGATTAATACGCCATTATTGATTATGCACAATGACAAAGATGGTCATGTGCCATGGTATCAGGGCATTGAATTTTTTGTGAGTTTGAGAAGATTAGGGAAGCCTTCATGGTTTTTAAATTATAACGAGGAACCACATTGGCCTCTCAAACTTCAAAATAGAAAAGATTTCAATATTAGAATGGCTCAATTCTTCGATCATTATTTAAAAGATGCTCCAAAACCTGTCTGGATGGATCGCGGTGTTCCAGCCTTAGAAAAGGGCATTAACCAAGGTCTTGAATTAATAAAAGAAGATTAGTTGTTACAAACTGTAACATAATTTATTAATTGTTATCTTATAGATAACTAATCAATTAATTCATCAATCAATGAAAAAAGCAATTTTTTTGTTCACCTTTTTAATGGTGACATTCGGTTATGCCCAAAACTTAACCTCAGAACAATGGCAAGAAGATCTCAAATTCTTGCAAGAAACGGTCCATAATGACTATCCTTTTTTATTTAAGAAAACCACTAAGGACGCCTTTGATGCCGAAGTGAAACAACTTCATGCCGCTATCCCTAATATGAAAGATCATGAAGTTATCGTTGGTCTGGCTAAGGTGGTAGCCTTGTTTAAATATGGTCATACAGACATTAGTTTTAGACAGGAGAATTTTACGTTTAGAAGTTTTCCGTTTAACTTATATCAGTACAATGATGGTGTTTATGTTCAAGGTACCCATAAAGACTATGAAAAGGCGTTAGGTGCAAAGGTTATTTCAATAAATAAAATACCTATAGATCAAGCTTTAAAAATGGTTGAACCTGTAGTCCCTTCAGAGAACTCACAGTATTTTAAAGCGTTTGGAGTTAACTATTTACGTGTGTCTGAAGTGCTTCATGCACAACGCATTACACAAAATCTAACTGATGTTATTACACTTAAACTAGAGAAAAATGGTCAATCGTTCGATCAAGAATTCACGGCCTTAGCAAAAGGCGAGCGACCACCAGTAAGCTATAGTCATATATTTCAAAATGAGAATTGGCTTGAAGCACGAGATCAAAGTACAACACCTTACTATTTAAAAAACTTAGATAAACGATACTATTACGAGTATCTTGAAGATCATAAGACGGTTTATGTAAGACAAAGTTCTGTCTTTAATTCAGAAGACATGTCTATTGCCGATTTCTATAATGGCGTTTTTGATTTTATAGAAAACAACGATGTCGAGAAACTAGTTTTAGATGTTAGACTTAATGGCGGCGGAAACAATTACAATAACAAAGATGTGGTAAAAGGTATTGTACAATCTAAAATTGATAAAATTGGCAGCTTTGTAGTTATTCTAGGAAGACGAACATTTTCGGCCTGTCAAAATTTAGTAAATGAATTAGATAACTATACCAATGCTGTTTTTGTAGGCGAACCTACTGCTGAAAACATAAATTTCTATGGCGATAACAACGAGGTGACTTTGCCTAATAGTAAAGTCCCAGTATATCTCTCATTTGCCTGGTGGCAAGATAAACCACAATGGGAAAACGGCGATTGGCTAGCACCACATATTGCCGTTGATATGAGCTTTGAGGAATACAGTACAAATAAAGACCCAGTATTAGATACTGCTTTAAATTTCTCTGATGCTGATTTTATAACGAATCCAATGCAGCATTTTACCAATCTGTTTACTACGGGTCAAATAGATAAATTACAAGCTGATGCCAAGGCCATGGTAGCCGATGAGCGTTATAAGTTTTTCAATTTTGAAGGTGAGTTTAATAAAGCAGGTTATAATTTGCTTAGTGCTGGCAGAGCGCAGGAAGCCGTCTTTGTATTTACCATGATTACGCAGTTCTTTCCAGATTCGGCCAATGCCTGGGATAGTTTAGCCGAAGGCTATTGGAAAGCTGGAGATGCAACAAAAGCCACGGAGTATTATAATAAGGCTATAGAAATGGATCCTAAAGGACCAACAGGTAAAAATGCACGTGAGATGCTGAAACGCATGACAAGCGAACACTAAAGTTAGCTTCCTTCAAACCATTTTTTAAAAGCCGCGACGCGTTCGCGGCTTACTATTATGTCCTTTTCTGTAGATACCGTAGCTGTAATCTTAAGTCTGCTATTAGAGTACATTATCACATCCTTTATTGCGTTCAAATTCATGATATAGGTGCGATTGACTCTAAGGAAGTCTGTGGGTTGAAGTAATGAAACAAGATCCTCAAGTCTATAATCAAGAATGTATTTCTTATCTGTATTGGTTACCAAAAATACGGTGCGTCCTTCAGCATAAAATAATGCGATCTCTTCCGTCTTTATAGAATGAATATGGTTTCCCATTCTCACCAGAAATCGGTCTTTATAACGTTTTTTTTCAATCGTTTCGGTTACAGTTTTAATGGTTTCCGAAGTCAAGGACGTTCTCATTCTTTTAAACTTGCCCAACGCTTTAGACACTTCTGTGAAGGTGATCGGCTTTAAAATATAGTCGATGCTATTGACCTTAAACGCATCGATGGCATACTCATCAAAAGCGGTGACAAAAATAATGGGTTTATCTAGTTTGATCTGGTTGAAAATATCAAAGCTTAGGCCATCAGACAATTGAATATCCATAAAAGCCAAATCAAATTCGTTCTTAGTACTGCCAATCCAATCTACAGTCTGGGTAACACCCGAAAGTCGTGCTACGACTGTAATTGACGCATCATACTTTAGAATATATCGTTCTAATTTTTCAAGAGCAGGTTGTTCGTCCTCAATAATAATTATTCGCATAGCCTAAAGATTTACATGTAATTTAGGAATATGAACTTCTCTTACTTGAGCATTTGTATTCAAAGAGATGGCCTCTGTACTATAAATTTTATAGATTCTATCAATGTCGCCAAGATCTTCAATTGTAAGCGCATCAATGATCTTATCTTTAGAATTATATGAAATGACAATACCTCCATTATGTTCTTTCAGATTAATAACCATTGGCGCTTTGTCATCTATTATACTTCCTCTAACAATCAATTCTACGATCTTTAATAAACTCCCTGGTACAATTAGAAAATCTGAAGTGATGCTATTTTTTAGATCAATTTTAGTGTAAGGTAAATTATTGATGAGTTGAGAAAACTGTTCAAGTACTTGTATTTCTTCATCAATTAATACGAGTTGTCGTCTGTTTTTTGATAAGACATAGCGATAAGTCGATGCCAATTGATCAATGAGTTCATCTACGCGGTCTTTATCATCTAACGTAGAAATTATAGTTTCTAAGCTATCGAATAACAAATCGGGATTTATTTCATTTTTGAAGGCTATGAAGTCTTCTTCCAACAATTGTTTTCGCACCATTTCTTCATTGAGTCTTTCGGTATTCACTTTGTACAAATACTGATAGCTTACGGAAAGCAAAATATAGATGAGTGTCACCACTGAAAAAATAATGTTGAACAACCATAATTCTTCTGAATTTGGTTCAAATCCTAGAACATTTCTATAGTAAAGCTGAATGGCCAGTGTAACCACACCAATACAAACCAACAGTGAAGCGATAACCTGGGTTACTAAGAACAATCTGCCTTTATTTTGTCCAGATCTTTGAAATACCACCAATAGCAATCTTGACAATTCCTGAATAATAAAAGACAAGCCAATACAAAAATAAAGTTCGTCACTGAGAAACTGCTCGTTTAATTGCTCAACATTATTATTAACTAAAAGTATAAGTAAATAAACCAAGATCCCACTAAATAAAGGACTTAGCAATCTAAATAATGGATGATGAACAAATAGTTTCTTCATGCCTTAATGATTGGTATTTTAACTGTAAAGTCGGCGTCTTTTGTAATCTCGATCTTCTTTCCGCTAATAAGCTGATAACGTGCTTCGATATTTTTTAACCCTACGTTGAACGACTTTACACTTTTTGGAGCTTTGGTAATATTATTAGTAATGACAATGTTATTTCCATTGGCACTGATATTCAATTCCAGTGCATTGTCTTGATCGATTTGATTGTGCTTCACCGCATTTTCTACGAGCATTTGTAAGGTTAAAGGAGGTACTTTAGAATGCACCAAACTATCAGAAATATCAATCTTGAAATTAAGCATATTTCCGAACCGTGTTCGTACATGATTCAAATAAGACGTAACACATTTAAGTTCATCACTTAGATCGACCAATCTGTTAGTATAACTATTCAATGTATAATTATAAATGGTTCCCAGGCCTCTAATATAGGCTTCTGCATGTGCTGTATCCTTATAGGCCAGAGATGAAATGGTATTTAAGTTATTAAATAAGAAATGTGCGCTTAATTGAGATTTTAATGCTTTTAGCTGAAGATCAATTTGTTTGCGCTCATAAGCAATCTCATCTATTTGCCCTTTAGCATAATTAGTATACGAGTATAGCGCAAAGTAAACCACATTAAAAAGTAATACAATAATAAATAAGATCGTACCTAATTTAATATAGAAACTATCGTATTCTTCATTGAGAGTTCCGTCTATTTGCTCTGCAAATTCTGCAGGAGCTGTAGCAGCAACAAAGAGAGAATTGTAGACATAAACCATAAGCAAAACAAGTGCAAAAGTTAGAATAAAATGCAAGCTAATCCCGGAAAGAAAACGACTTGGCAATTGGGATTTCCATGGCAGAACGCGATCTAGTCTTACAGAAATGAAGTAACACAAATAGCCTATAATGATACCAAAGGCTCCTGATAGAATTAGCTCAAGTACATGTTGAGCTTCTCCTTTAAAATAGAGATATAGTAGAACCCCTAAAATAAATCCTACACCAGAAATGAGGAGATGTTTTTTCACGATTGGTTGGTCGAGATAATGTATGAGATTCATATAACCAAGGTAATCAATCTATCTTAAACGAATTGCTATTAAAAGATCAATTACCTTGGTGTTTTTGGTTAGTCTATAGCTTTAGCAGCTCTACCATAATAATGGTCTGAGTTGATCGATTTTAATGCATTTCTTTAGGCAGATTTGGCACGTTCTGACGAATTTTTCACTTGTGGTGCAAATGCCAATAATACCTGACTTAAATAATTGTCTGAACTAATATTAGACGTGGCATTTAATGCAGCAATTAGTTGATCGTTTGTTAAATTATGATTCGCTAGTTTTTTATAGATCACCATAGAGTAGTGGTCAGACTGAACATTGTCTCGTACAATCTCCAACAAACTACTTAAATTTGATGTACTAGCACTTAATGATCTATCCAACAATTGTTTCATAATCTCTGTAGTGTAGTGATCAGATTGGACATCATCTAAGGTAGTCATTAAGGCATCATAAGCGCCCTGTGGAATGTCTTTTTCGCTAATGACCTTCTTAAGCACCACAGTTTTATAATGGTCAGAATTTATATCCTTAGAAAGGTTTATGATCTTAGAAACGTTCTTATCATTAAGATTTCTGCTGTCCATAATTTGTGTAAGAACGGTAGTTAAATAATGGTCGGAGTTTATACTCTTGCTCATGTCTAACAAGCGTGCCATTTGATCATCGGTAATAGATCGGTCGTTGATAACTTGTTTCAGCACACTGGTCATATAATGATCAGAATTTAAACTTTTACTAGCATTAATATAAGCATCTACTGTTCTTTCACTTGATAGAAATGCTTTCTGGTTGCTTTTAAGGATCGTTGATAAATAATGATCCGATTTTACGCTGCGACCAGCAAGATCAATTACTGATACCAACTCACTATCATTAAGATCGTAGTCTAACAGTAAGCTAAAGTATCGCGATTGCACATAGTCACTGTCTATTTTGCCAATTTCATCTAGAACGGCTGATGCGCCACCCTTTGCATAAAATCGTTGTACTCTAGATTCTGCAGCAATTGTAGATGATCGGACGACGTCCAGAAGAATATCAGCAAGCCATTCTTTACCTTCTGGATTGTAATTTTTTTCTGAACGCCCTACAAAGTATTTATAGCTTAGATTACCGTTTCTATTGGCTTCAATTAAAACACGTCGTCGGCTTCCAAAGGAAGAGCGTTCAATTTCTATGTAACCACCATCAGAAATACCGATGATCTCACTGTCGTCATCAGACAAGGTGATGTCACCTTCATATTCGATCTTAAAGTCTTTGCCATTATTTGTATAATGTATTTTACTTCGGCCATTATCTCTATGACTAATTTTGGTTTTGTTTCGTTGCGCGTATGTCTCTACAGGCATGATGAAGGCCAGCATTACTAATATCGCACTAATTAAAATGAATTTTGAATTGATTAGAGATTTCATAACTGTTCGTTTTTTGATTGTTAATGAGTACAAACCTAACCGCTCCGATCCATTTAAAAAAAGGAGATGTAGTGAATTACATTATTTATGTAGTGAATTGTCACCAAACCATTTGGCTATCACATTTTGTGCTGGTTTGAAGCGCGGAGAGAAGTCAAAACTGCGTTTAGCACGTTCTTCTGTAGTACGCAAGTCCCACTGCCATATGAACATCCCAGAAAACCATGATTCCTGCCATAAACTTTGAAATAAAGCTTCGTAAGCCAGTTGCTGAGCAAGTGTTGACCTTTTGTCTAATAATAGGTTACTTACCGTATTCCATTCCCAGGGTTTAACCGTTGTAGATGCGTCACTCTTATAACCAATTTCTGTGAATAGAATGGGTTTATTATAACGTTCTGAAAATTCTTGTAATCCCTCTTTGTGTGTCTTCCAACCAGCTTTAATTTCATCTAATTTAGGGCTGGCATGTTCAGTTAAAGGAAAATAACCTTGGATGCCAATATAATCTAATTGATCCCAGAACGTCACATGTTCGTACTCGTCATACCAATTTGCGGCGTAGGTCAGCTTGCCCTTATAGACGTCTTTAATGTCGGCAATCAAGCGATCCCATTCTTGAGGTAATGCTTTTATAATAGTGCGCAATTCTGTGCCAATACAAAGTAATTCTACTTCTAAATCGCTTCCCATCTTCGCATAATGCAACATGATCTTCCTGTATGTCTTAAACCATTCCAGCCATTCTTTCTTGGTGTTTAGTTTAAGATCTGAGCGCCAGCCTTCAGTCACCCATAAATGTGGCTTAAGCATCACTTTAAACTTTTTTTCATGTAATGCACTTATGCTTTTGATGAAAACAGAATCGCGCTTATTATACACTCCAAATTCACGCGTGGTATTTATAGTTTTGGTCGTTTCGTCCTTCTGATAAAAAAATGGTACAACAGCAACCCATTCAACGTTATTCCGCACCAAAGATTCAATTTCTTCTTCAGACGAACGATGCCAGCCAAAAACACTCATGCCTCTAATTTTTTTGTCTTTATCGAAGTGATTAATGGCCAATTTGGTTGTATTCTCTACATCGTATTGCCAAACATAGTCGTGGTTTTCGATGGCATTCCTGTTAATGATATAGCTCAATCCAAAATAGAGTAGGAATACTGGTGCAATCATGCGAGTTACAAGTTGCAAAAGCATGACTTTTAGTCCCTTTTTCTGGAAAACGCGCCTAAAGAAATTGAAAAGGTAAAATAGAATTAGAAATGCCAGAAAAAGCAGATGTACAAAGTACCAAAAGGTTCTATACTCAAAAAGCGCTTTTAATTGGCGTAAGGATTCGCCAATGCTCAATTCAGATCCAAGACCTCTAATAATGAACCATCCCAGTAGAAAAAGCCATGTAAAAACATAGACTCTGAATACGTTACCAACGTGTTGCTTCATTTATTCAATTGCGCTTTATAAACCGGATGCATTAAGTTATCATCATTTAAAATGGCATCTAATTGCTCTTTTGTGAGTAATTTTTTTTCCAATACTAACTCTCGTATA
>CAJHYL010000179.1_pt1 | contig 11088 bp, 12 predicted proteins | sample 9198761 | NCBI WGS metagenome assembly CAJHYL01 (sample SAMEA7708360, study PRJEB35096) | sediment metagenome | biome: marine neritic benthic zone biome [ENVO:01000025]; feature: sediment [ENVO:00002007]; material: shallow marine sediment [ENVO:03000034] sea grass bed [ENVO_01000059] ...
GCGTTAAGAAAACTAACAGATTAATGATTATAGACGAAGATGTTCCAGGTGGTGCTTCGGCTTATATTCTCAATCATGTACTAAATACACAAAATGCCTATCAGTACTTAGATAGTCAACCTAAAACTATAACTGCTAAAGCGCATAGACCTGCGTATGGTACAGATGGCGACTATTTTAGCAAGCCTTCAGCAGAAGATATTTTTGAGGCCGTGTATCAAGTGATGCATGAAGCCAATCCTTTAGACTATCCAGCATTGTATTAAACTTTGTCTCAAAATACGATTTGAGACATCCCTATTATTGCATTTTCAAAAACTAAATGTAAATTGAGGAAGCAAATAAAAGATCATGTTTCCCGACTTTAATGCCTACAGTACACCGTTGCTTATCCTTGCTTTACAAGGACTCATTTTTGCCATTCTCTTATTAGTTAGGTTCTATAAAAAAAATAATTTTTCCGACCTTTTTTTGGGACTTATTCTGTTATTGACTTGCTATAGTCAAACGTGCTATACTATAGGATTTATGGGATGGTATGACACCTTTAGAAATACTAAAATTAATTACTTTCTGTATAATATTGCATTGGCTCTGGCGCCATTAATCTATTTTTATGTCAAATCAATTACACAATCCAATTTTAAATTTAAGAAAAACCATTGGTGGCACTTTACTCCTGCCATTCTTATTATAATTTACAGACTTGGAATTTTCACTTATGATGCGTTGCAACCTGGTTTCAATGAAACTCAAAATGGCTATTTAAAAATACATTTTGATGAAGCATTTTTCCAACCTACAATGAGCTTTATAGAATTTCCTTTCGTGTTATTATATTTAGCATTTACACTTCAATTATTTTATAATTACAGAAAAAAAATCAATCAGTATTTTTCTAATACATACAAACTGGAACTTAATTGGATTCTTAGTTTTTTACTTCTCTTTACTATAGGATTTCTATATGATACGTTGCAAACCATTATTGGTTCTTTTGTTACCGATCTTAATTATAACCAGCGATGGTGGTTAAACTTCTATATGGCTTTGGTTACCTTGTATGTAGGTATTAGAGGTTATTTTACCGATACGACAAAATTGAAACGCCTAGATTTTAGTTTCTCTCCAAATCTGGTCACAATTCCAGATGCAGAGGAGACGTATGACGTAAAATCTGTTTCTGAAAATGATCTAGAGAAGATCAAAAATCTTATGGAAATTGAGAAGGCTTACCTTAATCCTGAACTCAATTTATCAGATCTCGCTAAACAATCTAATATGACTCGCGCGGAATTGTCTGAAATAATTAATTCTGGTTTTGGTAAAAACTTTAATGACTTTGTAAATGCATATCGTGTTGAAGCGTTTCAAGATCTATTAAAAAAAGGAAAACATGAACAATTATCGTTATTAGGTGTCGCTTACGAATGTGGCTTTAATAGTAAGGCAACATTTAATCGTGTTTTCAAAAAACTCACAAGCTATTCTCCAACTCAATATTTAAAATCACATGTATTATAAGACGTATCAAATATAATTTGAGACGTCTAAATATTTTTTAAGTCGATTAGCATTCACTTAATTGACAAATTTGTGTCATCAATAACAATTTAAATTCTATTACAAATGACACGATTAACTTCTCTTTTTAAAGTACTAATAAGTCCGAAACTTCAGACGCATTGGATAAGTGATGCCATATTTGCTATACCAAGAATCTTATGTGGGTTTTTTTTATCAGCTATGTTCGGTGCAGACAAATTTGGAATGCCATGGACTGCCGAAAGTCAAAATCTAAACCTATTTGAAGTCTCGGCTTGGTTCCCTGAAGATGTAGCGAGTTACGGTGGAATTTTTGCGATGGCACCAGTATTTTTTGCATGGATGGGTGCCTTTAGTGAAGCCGTAGGAGGCCTATTTTTAATGCTTGGTTTAAAAACTAGGGTGGCTTCTTTCTTAATAATGTGCACTATGCTAGTAGCCATTTTTATGCAAAAATGGAATCAAGGCCTCTGGGGCATGTTACCTGCAATGGGATTCCTTTGGATAGCAATTTATAATCTAATACTCGGTTCTGGTCGCTTCGGATTGGATTACCTCATTTCAAAAAAATTCAAATAAATTTTAAACCAGTAAAAATGAAAAAACTCACGTATCTCTTCGTATTAATAAGTTTAACATCCTTTGCTCAGATAAAGGGTAATAAAACCGTTGAATCCAAAACATTTCCTTTTAAAAATGTAGAGACTATTAAAATAGACTTATACGCCAATATAACTATTGATATGTCTAAAAACGCTTTTCTTAAGATTGAAACAGATGGAAATCTGTTCGAACATATTGACACTGAAATTGTAGATGGTACTATTCATTTTAGTCAATTAAAATGGATACAACCTTCTAAAGGAATTACCATAACGATTGGAGCGCCAGATCTTAAGCGCGTAGTTCATGACACGAATGATACAACACGCATTATCAATATTACTGGCGAGCAATTGGTTGTGAATGCCAATATTGGTAAAGTTATTATGCAGGGTGAATTAAACGAATTACGACTCGGTGCCGAAAACGGTAAAATCGACGCTTCAAAAGTTGATGCTAAAAATGTTTATGTCAATCTTTGGGGTTGGGGAACAATAAGCGTAAATCCTACAAAATCGTTATGGGCAGACATAAGTGAAGGTGGTAAATTATTCTATTCACAACTGCCAGAAAATCATACGATTAATACCGATTCTGAAGGCATAGCCACTGCAATTTCTGAAAAGATCAATTATACGAATAAGGACTTAAAATGGATTAACTTTAAAATAAAAAACAACTCTGGCAATAGAAATCACTTTGTAGTTAAAGGCCCTAAGGCAGATGGAAGTTACTTTGGTTATGGCTTTCCAATGATGCCTTTTGCCAAGCGAAAGGAAAAATGGTCGGTAGGTACAAAGATTTATAAACAATCTAAGTTAGGGTTCAAGAAACTCTTAGTTACCATCACAGCCGAAGACGAAGGGCAAACAGTCAATCTTTTTAACTAATAAAATTCTTCCTCATTTAAACCATCATTCTAGTGATGGTTTTTTTATATTTATGGCATAAGATTACAAGCTTTTTTTATGTTAACACGTGACGATAAAATTTCTTTAAGAGCAACTATTTTTAAACATTTAGATGGTATAGCTACTGGACCTACAGCCTATAGTCTGCATAAAAAAGGTGTTTTGGATTATCTCATTTCACATCAAGAGTGTTCTCTTGACGAATTGGTAAAACAGTTCGATGCTAATGAAGGTTACTTAAATGTAGCCCTGCGTATTCTATGTTCACAAGGGTGGTTAAATCAACATTTAGACAATGATAAAGACATTGTAAGTTACAGTCTGAATTCTAGCAGTAAAGAGGCGTTCAAATTAGTGCCACTATATGAGGATGCTGTTGCGTTATTAAAACATTCTGTACATTTTTATGACGAAGAAATTGGAGCCGATGCATTTTTGGCATTAGAACGTATCTTCAAAAAATTTGAAAACAAATTCAATTTAAAACGTACAGATACTAATCCTATTGAAGCGCAGGTCCTTAAGCATTTAGAAGGCCTCATAGCAGCACCTATAATTGTTAGACTAGGTGTAAAAGGTCTGTTCCATAAATATTTTATGGAAGCTTCTTTTAGAGCTCAGGAATACCACAAGAACCCAGAGAGTTTTAAAAAAATTCTAGATTTCTTCGCCCAATTAAATTGGTTCGAAAAAAAGAAGGAGACTTACAGATTTACAGATAAGGGTTTGTTTTTTGCAAAACGTGCTAGTGCTTATGGTGTAACCATATCATACTTACCAACCTTTGTTCATTTAGATGAATTAATTTTTGGAAATCCAACGCTTCTTAAAACCACCGAAGACGAAACTGAAAAACATGTACATCGTGAAATGAATGTTTGGGGAAGCGGAGGCGCGCATTCAACTTATTTTAAAGTCATAGACTCCATTGTAATTGAGTTGTTTAACAAACCAATTGATGAACAACCCAAAGGCATTTTAGATATGGGCTGCGGTAATGGAGCATTTATTCAACATATTTTTGATGTCATCGAACAACAAACACTTCGTGGTAAATTATTAGACGAATATCCGTTGTTATTGGTGGGAGCTGATTATAATAAGGCAGCATTAAAAGTTACAAGAGCGAATCTTATTAAAGCAGATATCTGGGCCAAAGTCGTATGGGGAGATATTGGGCGTCCTGATTTATTAGCGAAAGATTTAAAAGAAGATTATAATATTGATTTAGAAGATCTTCTAAATGTTAGAACGTTTTTAGACCATAACAGAATTTGGGAAGCTCCAGAACATACATTTGATATTAAAAGTGAATCTTCAGGAGCATATGTTTTTGAAGGCAAGCGAATTCATAATAATCTAGTTGAAGCTTCGCTTTTTACACATTTGAAAAAGTGGAAACCTTATGTAGAAAAGTTCGGGTTATTAGTTATTGAATTGCACACATTAAATCCAGAAATTACATCAAAGAATTTAGGTAAAACGGCAGCAACTGCTTATGATGCCACACATGGTTATTCAGATCAGTTCATTGTAGAAGTAGATGTATTTCATAAAATGGCAAAAAAAGCAGAACTTTATCCCGATGAGCGCTATTTTGCTAAATTCCCAGAAGGTAATTTAGCAACGGTTAGCGTCAATCTTTTAAAAGGCAACTAATTAATATTATAACTATGTTTAAAACAAATCGTGATTTAGGTTTATTAATTCTAAGAGTGGGTGCTTCAGGTATGATGTTAGTTCATGGCATCCCTAAAATATCTAAATTGTTTGAATCGCCTATAGAATTTGCAGATCCACTTGGATTGGGTGTGTTAGTATCTTTAATTCTAACATTAATAGGTGAAGTAATTGCACCAATATTTATCATTTTAGGATATAAGACTAAACTTGCAGCAATTCCTGCACTTATAACAATGCTTGTAGCAGCTTTTGTAGTGCATGCTCAAGATGATTTTTATACCAAAGAAAAGGCCCTGTTATATGGGATTTGTTTTTTAGTTATTGCAATTGCTGGCTCTGGGAAATTTGCATTAGACAAAAACAGCTAGTTCAAAATCTTTACTAATAACTCTTTTAGAAGATCGCCTTGTGGAATGGCATTGGCTTTTACGCCCTTGCTTTTTAAGTCAAATTCTCTTAATACACTCACAACCTGGCTCACATCTTTCATGGGATAATTTTTGGCAGCTGTTGTATATTCGTTCACGAAATAAGGATTGATACGAAGCGAGCTTGCTACTGCCCTTGGTGACTTGTCATGGAGACCATGATAATGTAATAATTGCGCAAAGAAATTGTGTAATAATCCAATAGTTAAAACTATAGGATTGTCTTTCGGATTTTGGGCAAAATAATTTACAATTTGGAATACTTTCTTTTTATTCTTGGTACCAATAGCTTTACGTAACTCAAAATTATTGTAATCCTTACTTATACCAATGTGCGTTTCTACTACTTCGGCCGTTATTTGGCTTCCCTTAGGTATAACCAACTGCAGTTTATCCAATTCATTATTAATCTTACTTAGATCTGTACCAAGAAACTCTACTAGCATTAAGGCTGCTTTAGGTGTAATGGTATAGTCTTTAGGTGATAACACACGTCTAATCCAGTCTGGTACTTGATTCTCATACAATCGCTTGCTTTCAAATACTGCATTTTGCTTAGAAAGTGATTTATATAGGGCTTTACGTTTATCAAGCTTTTTGTATTTGTAGTTTATCACTAAAACCGAAGATGGTTGAGGGTTCTCTACATAATTTACTAATTTTTCTATGGTTCTTGACAGGTGTTGTGCTTCTTTTACTATAATAACTTGCCGTTCTGCCATCATAGGAAATCGCTTCGCATTAGAAACAACTTCTTCTATAGTCACATCACGACCATAAAGTACCATTTGATTAAATCCTTTTTCAGATTCATCTAACACATGTTCTTCTATATACTGAGATATTTTATCTATATAATAAGGCTCCTCTCCCATCAAAAAATAGATGGGCTTTATAGCCTTTTTATTAATATCCTGTACAATTTGCTTAACCTCGTCCATGTCTAAAAAAATCACCAAATTTGTGACGTGCAAAAACTGAATTTTCCATCATATCAGTTCCGACTCAAAAATAGCGAAAATAAAACGCTAATCTTCGACCAGATTCGTAAAAAATTTGTGGTTCTACAGCCTGAAGAATGGGTTAGACAACATTGCGTGCATTTTCTCCTTAAAGAAAAGAAGGTGCCTAAATCATTGATTAATGTAGAGAAAATGTTTTCTGTTAATTCATTAAGAAAACGATACGATATTGTTGTCTTTAAGCCAGATGGAACAATTTTTTTAATTGTTGAATGTAAGTCATTTTTAAAAAAAATTGATCAGTCAACTTTCGATCAAATAGCACGATATAATCTAAGTTTAAAGTCAGAATATTTAATGGTAAGTAATGGTATGAATCACTATTTCAGCAAGTTGGACTACCAGAATAAAAATTACCAATTTTTAAAAGATATTCCTAACTTTACTACATGAACAAAAAGTTGTTATTGCTTCCCTCTTTTCTCGTTTTGTTCTTAAGTGCTAATGCACAGTTCAATAGTTTGATTGGAACCTGGGAATCTAGAGATTTAGACGAACCGGTTGAAATGATCTTAGATGAGAATGGGTTTATTACCTTTAGAGTTGATGATCAATTATTAGGTGGCCGTGGCTATACTAATGATGGCGAGACCTTACGAATGACCTATAAAACCTTTGAACAAGATTCGACAATCAAAATCACCATAATAATTAAAGACCTTAAAAAGAATAGAATATTAAAGAGAGATACGGGTATTATAAGGTACATCGATTCAAACAATATAGAAGTCTGCTTCAAAAAAACCTTGCAAGAATCTAACAAGCTAGTGACGAACGATTGTAGGCACTTCCTAAAAATTAGATAAGCGTGAACATTGCCATTGTCATACTTAACTGGAATGGTAAACCACTGCTCCAAAAATTTTTACCGTCGGTAGTTAATTATTCAGAGAATTTAGCAGATATATATGTTGTAGATAATGCCTCAGAGGACGACTCGGTTAATTTCGTTAAAACACATTATCCTAAGATTAAGCTTATTGAATTTGAAAAGAACCTAGGATTTGCTTTAGGTTATAACTGCGCTCTAGAGCAAATTGAAGCAGATATTTATTGCCTATTGAATAGTGATGTTGAGGTCACGAGTAATTGGTTAACCCCAATTATCAAAAGCTTTAAGCAACAACCAAATACCGCCATACTTCAATCTAAGATTCGAAATTTCCATAATTCTCAATCATTTGATTATGCTGGTGCTGCAGGAGGTTTTATTGATAAATATGGATTTCCATATTGTAGAGGACGCATTTTTAATACTATTGAAAAAGACAAAGGTCAATATGATACAATTCAAGATATTTTTTGGGCTTCTGGCGCCTGCCTTTTTATACGCTCTAAAAATTTTCATGAGGTACAAGGTTTTGATCCCACGTTCTTTGCACATATGGAAGAAATTGATCTTTGTTGGCGCATAAAAAATCTAGGAAATGCTATTAAAGTTGTTCCCGAATCTGTGGTTTATCATGTAGGAGGCGCTACTTTAAATGTAACGCATCCTAAAAAAACATATTTAAACTTTAGAAACAGTCTTTATACTGTTGTGAAAAATGCACCCAGGCCGTTATTCGGTATTATTTTCATAAGGCTACTTTTAGATGGTTTGGCTGGATTCAAATTTTTAATTGAATTAAAACCTTTACACACCTTCGCCGTCATACGAGCGCATTTAGTTTTCTACTTTAACTATATAAGGCTAATTAGAAGTAGGAATCATGCACCAAAAACAAAAAATTACTTTCAAACAAAGTCCATAGTGTGGCAATACTTCGTAAATAAAAAAAGAACTTTTAATAGTTTATAAAACGGTTAGTAAAAGTTTTGTTAATGGCAGACATTGCCGTGTAATTTTGTATAATTTTGAAAAACAATTACGAAAATTTAATCCAATTATGAAGAAAATAACTTTACTGAGCCTTTTACTTATGTTTATGCTGAGCTCTTGTGTTTCTAAAAAAGAATATGCTGCATTAGAAGCGCAACAAAAAGAAACTCAAGATCTTTTGAATTCTGCAACTGTTAAACTAAATGCATGTTTGTCTGATAAAGCTGCAGCAACGTCTAGAGCTGATGCCTTAGAAGAACGAATCGCAGATTTAAGAAAAACAAATGACAATTTAATACAAAGCAATCAAGACTTAACCATGTTAACAGCCAAAGGTGCTGAAAATGTTGAAAAAACGTTGGAAAGCATGAAGGAGAAAGACCTTAGGATTTCACGTTTACAAGATGCTATAACTAAAAAAGATAGTGTGATGTTGGCCTTAGTAACAAGTCTAAAAAAAGAAGTAGGTATCAATGATCCCGATATTGAAATTAACGTTGAAAAAGGTGTTGTTTTCATTTCTATTGCTGATAAACTTTTATTCCAAAGTGGCAGTTATAGAGTGAGTAATCGTGCCGAAGAAATTTTAGGTAAAGTGGCGAAAGTCATAAATAGCAAACCAAATTTCGAAGCCATGGTAGAAGCTCATACTGATAATGTCCCTTATAAAAAAGACCCGCTTCTTGACAATTGGGATTTAAGCGTTAAGCGCGCTACTTCGATTGTGAGAGTATTAGAAGGGTTAGGTGTAAAATCAAGCCAATTAATCGCTGCTGGACGTGGTGAGTACCAGCCTCTTGCAGACAACTTAACGGCTGAGAATAGAGCCAAAAACAGAAGAACACGTATTGTTGTTTTACCTAAAATTGACGAGTTCTATGAAATGATAGAAACCGAAATGAAAAATTTATCTACTGGTGGAAACTAAATTTATTTAGGTGTTATGAATGAAATCCCAGTCATTACGGCTGGGATTTTTTATATAATATCAGTTTCACCTTTACCTATTCGTAAAATTTCTGGTTCCACGCCAGAAAGATCAATAACCGTTGACGGCTCATTACCACCAAAGCCTCCATTTATAACGAGATCAACTAAATGTTTCCATTGATCATATATTAATTCTGGATCTGAGGTATACTCAATTATTTCATCTTCATCATATATTGATGTTGATACTACCGGATTACCTAGACGTTCTACAATAGCAAGAATAATACTATTATTAGGAATTCTAATGCCAACCGTTTTTTTGTTTTTAAATGCTTTTGGCAAGGTGCGTGAACCTGGTAAAATAAATGTGTAAGGACCTGGTAATGTTCGTTTTAAAAGCTTGAATGTAGGCGTGTCTATTTGCTTCACATAATCGCTTAAATTACTTAAATCGTGGCACACAAAAGAAAAATTAGATTTTTCCAATTTCACCCCTTTTATACGCGCTAATTTCTCTAAAGCTTTAGTATTTGTAATATCACATCCCAAAGCATAAACGGTATCTGTTGGGTAAATAATTAAGCCTCCTTTTTGTAAAACGCTTACCACTTGGTCTATGGCCCTGCCATTAGGGTTTTCTTCGTATATGCGAATTAATTTAGACATCAACTCACTATTTCCAATTTGGCAAATCGCAATAATAGTTTCTTCTTACCTACACTTTTGAATTCAATTTCGGCTTTAATATCGGCGCCTTTTCCTTCCAATTTTACAACTTCGCCTTTTCCAAAACGTTGATGATTCACAATATTTCCAACAGTTAATTTACTGTCGAATAAATTATTGGATGTTTTAGAATGACCAACTGGTTTTAGGTTTTTAGGTGTGCTGATTTTAAAATTTTCAGATTTCGCTTTACGAACAACAGGTTTTTTAAATCGTACTTTATTTGGTTCGACATCTCCAAATATTGAAGCATCAAGCATAGGATTAAAACGCTTTTCTTCTACAGGTGTTAAAATATCTAAATACTGTTCATCAATTTCTTCTATAAATCGACTCGGTTCAGCATCAATTAATTTTCCCCAGCGATATCTCGATAAGGAATACGTGAGATAAGCCTGTTTTTTGGCTCGCGTTAGAGCCACATAAAATAATCGTCGTTCTTCTTCTAACTCACTTCTCGTATTCATACTCATGGCACTTGGGAACAGATCTTCTTCGAGTCCTACAATATAAACATAAGGGAATTCTAAACCCTTGGCCAAATGAATCGTCATTAATGAAACACGATCAGTATCTGTATCTTCATTATCTAGATCTGTCGCTAGAGCAACGTCCTCTAAGAATTCGGCTAAAGAACCGGTTGTATCGGCTAATTCGCGTTGCCCTTCAACAAAATCTTTAATACCATTCAATAATTCCTCTATATTTTCTATTCGGGTAATACCCTCAGGCGTGCCATCTTTCTGATATTCACGAATCAATCCACTCACTTTAGTGACATGCTCGGCTAATTCAAACGCATTTGCTTTTTGATTCATGACCTGAAAACTTTCAATCATCGTCACAAAATTCTGGAGCTTTGTTCGCGTACCTGAGTTAATCTTTACCTCAACCGTATCTATCTGTTTCATCACTTCAAATATGGTCTTACCATAGGCACTTGCAGCAACTATAAGACGATCAACTGTGGTTTGTCCAATACCGCGTCCTGGAAAATTAATAACGCGTTTAAGAGCTTCCTCATCGGCTGGATTAATGATTAATCTTAAATAAGACAACACATCCTTAATTTCTTTTCGTTGGTAGAACGATAAGCCTCCATAAATTCGATATGGTATATCACGCTTACGTAACGCATCTTCAATTGCTCTTGATTGCGCATTAGTTCTATATAAAACGGCGAAGTCGCTATTTTTAAGCTGGTTTTGCATTTTGTTTTCAAACACCGAACTTGCCACATAACGACCTTCATCACCATCGGTTAAAAGACGATTGACTTTTATTTTTGAACCCTCTTCATTGGCTGTCCATACGATTTTATCGAGCTTCATCGTATTCTTGTCAATAACAGAATTATAGGTCGACAAAAAACATAGTTAACGCCGCAAATTCTATTATTGACAAGAATACGATGA
>CAJHYL010000222.1_pt1 | contig 11023 bp, 10 predicted proteins | sample 9198761 | NCBI WGS metagenome assembly CAJHYL01 (sample SAMEA7708360, study PRJEB35096) | sediment metagenome | biome: marine neritic benthic zone biome [ENVO:01000025]; feature: sediment [ENVO:00002007]; material: shallow marine sediment [ENVO:03000034] sea grass bed [ENVO_01000059] ...
CTTCCTTGAAAATATCTGTAATTAATTTTGTTTGCTTATCTTCGATTTCATAGAATGAAATATTGATATCCATCTTAAAGTTTCCTTCTGATAAAATTTAATAATATGGGCTAGTTATCATTATTCATCAGTTTAATTTGAGAATATTTAGCTTCTTCATATAAGAATACTAAACAATTCATGATAAGTATCAATCACAATAGGTTTGTTCATGATTTATTCCCAAATTCAATATAATTTTTAATACTTTATAAGGATGAAGTAAAAATTGCGTAAATGGTACCTAGAATAATCGGTCAAAAGATCCTAAATTAAAAACTATCTCATTCCTGTTTTTAAAACTTTCTTCTACATATATTGGTATTTTGGAAATTTAAATGGAGATATGTTTAAATCCCAAAGGGATAAGTATCAGGTAAGCCTTCTAATTGTTCTGTTGATAGAGGTGTTACGGCTCTGGTTTTATCGATCCAGATATACTCATTAAACTGTTGGGGCAATACCGCTTCGAAATAGTGGCTGGCAAGCTCTGTTTCGGGTCGATAGATGACACCAATGGCTCTCTCTAGTTTTGGCTTACTCAACTGTGTGTAGAGGTCTCCATTCTGTTCTTCGTGCAAGGGAAGAATGAATCCCGGAATATTTGTCAAATGGAAAAGGCGTTCATAACTTTGCGGATGGGATGGGCGAACCTTCTTGACCTCCATAGGACCATTCCAGTTTGAAGCTGCAGCAACTGTGCCATGATCAGTACCAAAGCCTATGCTATAGGATTCTTCACCAAATTTTATTCGACAAAGCTGTCCGATATTATGCTCTCCACGAGACGACATTTCCGTTGCTGAGGCATCACCAATATGTGAGTTATGGGCCCATATAATAGCCTTAGCACTTTCTCCGTGATATTTCATAATGTTTAATAGAGCATCAAACATGTGATTGTCTCGAAGATTCCATGATGCGCGTGAACCATAATACATAACCCGATAGTAGCGTTCGGCATTTTTGACAAGCTGAGCATTTTGCGCTGCATCAAGAAAACGCTCACCATCTTTATATACATATTCCAGTCGTTTTTCATGAAGCTCAGCAAGCATGTGCACAACATTCTCCTCACAACTGCGATAGGCGCCTGTGAGAGCCGCATGACCATATGCCGCCGGGTCTGCTTCCCAAGGACTCAGACATCCATATCGCTGCCGTGCGACTGTAGCAAGATCAGGGTCAACATCTTCGAGATAGTCTACAACAGCGCGCGCTGAAATATAAAGACTGTATAGATCAAGGCCGTAAAATCCCGTTCGTTTAGAATACGGTAAGACCTTATTGAACTCATGAAGCCAATCAATGAATTCCAAGACTTCTGTATTGCGCCACATCCAGGTAGGGAACCGTGCAAATGCCGTCCATTCAGATGCAGGAACGTTACGGTGCCGTACATAGTGATCCACCCTTGCTGCATCTGGCCAATCGGCCTCGACGGCAACTATATTGAAATCCTTCTCTTCAATAAGCCGCTTGGTAATAAGCGCCCGCATTCTGTAGAATTCTGCTGTACCATGACTTGACTCCCCGATGAGAACTATACGTGCCTTACCAATACGCTTAAGAAGTGGGTCCAAAGATGCTTCCTCCATTGTGGAAAAGGCTTCAGAGTTGGAAGAAATGAGTGAAGAAAGTAATACGCTTGCTCTGGGCTGTGTTTGAATGACGCGAGGACGCGTAATTTCACTATCGGCTTCTTCAAGCTCCCAACCTTCCTCGCCAATTAACGGCACGAAGCGCACATCCGCCAGATCTTCTCGATCATACAAATTCTCATCCACGCGTGTTATACGGATAAGCTCTTGCGCCCTGGAATCATCCCCGATAGGAATGATCATCCTACCCCCTATAGCAAGCTGTTTTTTTAGAGCTATTGGAATGTCAGGTGCTCCAGCGGAAACAAGAATTGCATCAAATGGGGACTCATCTCTCCATCCTATTGTTCCATCAGCATGAAGAATGTGAACATTATCATAGCCCTCATCAATCAGGTTAGAGGACGCTTTTTCAGCTAGTTGTTCAATACGTTCAATTGTATAAACTTCACCCGCAATCTCGGCAAGAACAGCTGCTGCGTATCCTGATCCGGCACCTATTTCAAGCACTTTCTCACCGCCTTTCAGTACCAGCGCCTCAATCATATAGGCAACAATATAGGGCTGTGAGATTGTTTGCCCTGCGGCTATCGGTAAAGGCCTGTCCTCATATGCAAGGTTATGTAAATCTTCGGACACAAAAGCCTCTCGGCGCACCTTACTCATTGCATCTAATACGAGTTTGTCGCGGACACCGCGTGATAGGACTTGCTCAACAACCATCTTTTCTCGGCTTTGTTTTTCCAGATCAGACATTATAAATTAATATTTAATTAAAGCCCCTATTAAAATATTATTTTATTTCAAAATAAGGAGACCACCTATGATGAAAACTAAGTTCCATCTTTTCATACCTAAATCATAAGACATAGATACAAATGATAGCCTCCTGAACGTGACCTTTTATTTTACTAACAGGATATCGTTGTAATAATATTAATAGCATAAAGTGTGCCATTTAAGATTATGTAATTATTTAGGAAGGTTATAAAAATCAGGGTTAAATCAGAAATTAAAAAGAGTCTTATTTTAATACAGTGTATGATACTAACACAATAGTCTTTAATTCTTTAGTAAGCTCATGCTAGTATGGGGTTATGAACATTTGATCATTTGATCGGAACTACAATAAAAGTTAATAAAAAAAAGGAAATATGACCTGAATCACTGTCCCTTGGGGTTTTAGTGTTGAATTGATATTACTTATTTATCTTTCAGTATTATAAGTTCACATATATAATTCTTTCCCATGTGTGGCCGCTTCTCACAAACACAATACTTAGAAGACCTTAAAAATGAATTTCCCTTTATTGATGAAGGCTTGGAAGACTTGGTTCTAATGCCAAGATACAATATTGCTCCTTCTCAGCTATGCCCTGTAATTATTAACGAAAATGGAAAGAACAAACTTAAAATGTTCAAATGGGGGTTAATTCCCTTCTGGGCTAAATCCAAAGATAAATACTTTATAAATGCGAGAGCCGAAACTGTATCTGAAAAGGTAAGCTTCAAGAAATTATTTCAAAAAAAAAGATGTCTAGTGATTGCGGATGGTTTCTACGAATGGACGAAGGCAAATAAACATAAAATACCTTTCAGGATTACAATTAAAGATCAGAAACTTTTTGGCATAGCCGGTCTCTGGAGCAAATGGCATAGGGATACTGAACACTTTTACACGTTTACAATCCTAACAGTTGTTTCTAATAATCTTGTGAAAAAGATACATAACCGTATGCCATTAATAATAGAAAAAAAGAATTATTCCATATGGCTTAACAATGATAAAAACGAGAAAGAAATTAAAGAAATTATGTATCCTACTGACCCATTAAAAATGGATATGTATGAAGTATCAACTGTTGTAAATAATCCTGATAATGATTTCGTTGGATGTATATTGCCGATAAATAATGATAATAATTGTAGTATTTGAAAACCAGTTAAATTAATTTTGTAATCAATAAGGAGATCTATTATATGTTGGTAAAAAATTTTATGACGGTAAAACCAAAGGTTGTGTCACCTGAAGACAACATAAAAGTTGTTTTTAATGAGCTTCTTGATAGTAACATTAGGCAGGCTCCGGTAATTGAAAATGACAACTTAATCGGGATTATTACAGATCGAGACATTAGAATGGCTTTAGTTACAGAAAAGCCAAAATTGGATCTTAATGTTAAAAATGTTATGATTCAAAATCCGGTAACAGTAAGTGAGAATATGAGTATTATAGATGCAGCCAGTATTATAATTGAAAAGAAATACAATGCACTTCCAGTTGTAGATAATGAAAATCGGCTTACAGGTATTTTAACTACAACAGACATAATCAAAGGTTTTATTGAATCAAGTGATTAGATTGTAGAAACTGGGTCATTCAAAATTGGAAAACGTTAAAATGTGGTAGCGGGGACCGGATTTGAACCGATGACCTTCGGGTTATGAGTGCGGAAACGGCTGGTTTAGTAATACTTATAACTCTCTGTTAAAGTTTGGCAAAAACGATGTATGATATTGCAATTATTGATTATAATAAGCACATTTTTATTAATATTTGTTATCAGCAATTGTAAAGTTTAGTAATCCTTGGTAATAAATCAGGGTAGAAACAGGGTAGAAAAATAAGTAAATTCATTTTTATCTAGAGCACGCAGCATCCCAAATGCCACCCTACCTATTTTGCACTGTTTTCTTTTCTTTCACAAAAATATCTAAAAATCATAAGAACCTATTACCTATTGGTTATAATTGCCCTCACATTCTTATTTTTCTTACTTCAAAATCTCCTGTTTTTCCACTGATTAACAAAAAAGTGGTGACTAAACGGTGACAACAATGTGATAGAAAATAAAATAAAAAATAATATTAGTAAGGAGAAAATATTTATGATTGTTTTACCGCTTCCCGGTGAACCAATCATAAGCATGTGCTGCTCTCCGCTGATTTTTTATAAGTTGCTGGGATTGTTAGAATTTAAGATTGGGAATAAAAAAAGGAGCAATAACCTGAACCACAGCTCCGTATTTTAATTTAGGATTATAAAAATAAAAATATAAATATAATTAACTTTGATGTTTAAGGAAAAATAAAGTTTATTCTATTAAAAAGCCAAAATGAATCCATACTACCGTTACCGTTGTTTAATCCAACATATCCAAAAAACTCCGACCCTCTACCACCCCTATTATTTTGAAGTATATTATTTAATAGTATAGTAACTTTGAAATCGCTAATCAGTGACAAACACTATTATATATATTACTGTCTGTCCCCAATTTCCAAATTTCTAATATATAAAATTAATTTCTATTATTATACTAAAATGTTTATAATAAAAACTATAAGTTAAAATACAACACAACAAGGGAAAATAAACCAATGTCACTTAATCCTATACAGATCGGAGATCAAACTGTTTTAGAATCTGTAAATCTTCAAAAGTTATTTGATGCCCTAATAAAAAAAAATTACAAACTTGTAGGACCCACTGTTTCGGACGGTGCAATTGTATTCAACGATTTATATTGTGTAGAAGACCTTCCTATTGGTTGGACAGATGAACAAGATTCCGGGAAATACAGCCTAAAAAAACGTAATGACAACGCTTATTTTGGATATGCAGTTGGCCCCCACTCTTGGAAGAAGTATCTGCATCCGCCAATAAGGCAATTGTTTAGTGCAAAGAAAGACAAAGACGGTTTTAAAATAATTCAGAAAAGTGAAAATATTCCCAGATACGCCTTTATCGCCGTTCGTTCCTGCGAATTAAACGCTATAACTATTCAAGACAATGTCTTTTTACATGGCAAGTATACCGACCCCTCTTACAAATCTATAAGAGAACAGGTTTTTATCGTTGCTGTTAATTGCGGTCAAGCTGGAGGAACATGTTTTTGTGTTTCAATGAATGCCGGACCCAAAGCAACCTCGGGTTTTGATCTTGCTTTAACAGAAATTATCGAAGGAGATGATCATTCTTTCCTTGTTGAAATTGGAACAGAAAGTGGTTTAGAAATATTGAATGGGATTCCATTAAAAGATGCAACTCATGGAATAAAAAAAACAGCTAAGTCAATAGTTAATAAAACAGCTTCGAAGATGGGCCGTGAAATGGATACAGTTGACATAAAAGATCTGCTTTATCGCAACTATGAAAATAAACGCTGGGACGATGTTGCTGAGCACTGTTTGACATGTGCCAATTGTACTATGGTGTGTCCAACATGTTTTTGCACCACAGTAGAAGACGTAACTGACCTTAAAGGTGATTATAGTGAAAGAATTCAAAAGTGGGATTCATGTTTTACTATGGATTTTTCATACATTCACGGGGGAACTGTTCGTTCTTCTGCAAAGTCAAGATATCGTCAGTGGATGACACATAAGCTTGCAACATGGATAGATCAATTTGGAACTTCTGGTTGTGTAGGATGTGGTAGATGCATAACGTGGTGCCCGGTAGCTATAGATATTACAGAAGAAGTTAGAGCAATACGGAAAACTGACAAAGAGGACTAGGAAATTTTAGTTGAAAAAGAAAATAAAAACTATAGAGAACTTATTAGAAGAGCATTCCTTTTTCGAAGGCCTTGAGCTGGATTATATAAAGCTTATCGCCGGATGCAGCTCAAATATTCGTATTAAACCCGGAGACTATATATTCAAGGAAGGAGAAGAAGCTAATAATTTTTATATTGTTCTGCAAGGCAAAATAGCTATGGAAATTTTACATCCTATCCATGGACCAATCATAATAGAAACAATCGGTGAAGGTGATGTTCTTGGATGGTCCTGGCTGTACTCACCTTACAAATGGGTTCTGGATGCCCGGGCTATACAGCTTGTCCGGGCAGTATCAATTGACGGAAAGTGTATACGCGAAAAATGTGAAGACGACCCAAAACTTGGCTATGAACTTATGAAACGGTTTTCTAATATCATTGCAGAGCGTCTTCAGGGAACAAGATTACGATTACTAGACCTTTACAGTGTTTCAACCTGAGTTTGCTATGTCAGTAAACATTAATAACCCATTGCTACCAAAACCTTACCACATTGATCGTGTTAAGAGGGAAACAGAAGATATTTTTACACTAAATCTTTCACCAATAGACGATATTACTGATATATCTTTTGAACCCGGGCAATTTAATATGCTCTATGTCTATGGTGTAGGTGAAATTCCGGTTTCTGTAAGCGGTAACCCAACTGAGCTTAATACACTTTCACATACGATTCGTTCCGTTGGGACTGTAACTAAAGCTTTAAGCAAACTTAAACGAGGTAACACAATTGGTATAAGAGGGCCTTTTGGAAGCGAATGGCCATTTGAAAGAGCAAGAGGGTGTGATGTAGTAATGGTTGCAGGAGGTATAGGATTGGCACCGCTTAAACCCATGATGCATAAGCTTTTTTCAGAGCGGAAAAATTATGGGAATATCGTTCTCCTTTATGGTACAAGAAGTCCTGAAGATATAATCTACAGACAGGAATTAGAGAAGTGGCATGATCGTTTTGGTATTGAGGTTGACGTAACTGTTGATATGTCTAATAAGGATTGGCATGGAAATGTTGGTTCGGTAACAACACTTATTAAAAAAGCTGTATTCAATCCATTAAATACATTAGTATTCATTTGTGGACCCGAAGTTATGATGAGATACACATTTTCAGAATTACAAAAACTTGGTGTAGAGGAAAACAACGTTTTTATTTCCATGGAACGTAATATGAAGTGTGCGGTTGGATTTTGTGGCCGCTGCCAATACGGCCCCACTTTCATATGTAAGGACGGGCCTGTATTTTGTTATAGTATGATAAGTGAATTATTAAAGATTCGGGAGCTTTGATATGACAAGAAAACACAAGCCTAAGCTTGCTGTTTGGAAATTTGCTTCTTGTGATGGTTGTCAACTGAGTTTATTGGACTGTGAAGATGAACTCCTTTCAATCGCGAACGAAATTGAATTAGCACATTTCCCAGAAGCATCACGTGCAATTGTGAAAGGGCCTTATGATCTTTCTCTGGTCGAAGGTTCAATTACAACACCTAACGATGCAAAAAGGATTCAAAAAGTTCGTAAGTCATCAAAATATCTTGTTACAATAGGTGCATGTGCAACTGCAGGGGGAATTCAGGCCCTAAGAAACTTTAAAGATGTGAATAACTTTATTTCTATTGTCTATGCATCACCCAAATATATTGAAACATTGGATAAATCTACTCCAATTGCTGATCATGTTACTGTAGATTTTGAACTTCGTGGATGCCCTATTAATAAGCAGCAGCTCATTGAAGTCATAAGCGCTTTTTTAAATGAGCGAAAACCTAATACACCCCCTCATAGCGTTTGCATTGAATGCAAGCTGCGCGGAACAGTTTGTATTATGGTGGCAAAGGACATACCATGTTTGGGCCCGGCAACTCAAGCTGGCTGCGGAGCTATCTGTCCGGCTTATAATAGAGGCTGTTACGGGTGTTTTGGACCAATGGAGACTCCCAATACCCACTCGCTTAGCAAATGGTGGAAAAAATTGAATGTAGAGAGAGAAGATATAGTTCGGGCTTTTAGGGGATTTAATGCTTACTCGGAAGCTTTTTTAAAAGAGAGTAAATTACATGACGAATAAGGGAAGTAGAGAAAAATCCAAAACAAAAACTATTAAGGTTGATTACCTTGCCAGGGTTGAAGGGGAAAGTGCAATTTACATCAGAGCAAAGGGAAATAAAGTAGAGGATGTTAGACTTAAAATCTTTGAACCCCCCCGTTTCTTTGAAGCACTATTACGCGGACGCAAATTTGAAGAAGCTCCTGATATAACTGCCCGTATTTGCGGAATCTGCCCTATCGCGTATCAAATGAGTGCTTGTCATGCGATGGAAAACGCCTTCGGAATTCAAGTAAATGATCAATTAAGAGCTCTTCGCCGACTTGTCTACTGTGGTGAATGGATAGAAAGCCATACACTTCATGTATACATGCTTCACGCACCGGACTTTCTCGGATATGAAAGTGCTATTAAGATGGCTAAAGACCATCCTAAAGTAGTTGAACGCGGACTTCAGTTAAAAAAAGCGGGCAATGAGATTATGTCACTTATTGGAGGGAGGGAAATTCACCCTATAAACATATGTGTTGGAGGATTTTATAAAGTACCTACCAAAAAAGAATTTAGGCCTCTTGCTGAAAAGTTCAAATGGGCGAGGGAAGCAGCGTGGGAGACAGTAAAATGGGTATCGAGTTTCCCATTTCCTGATTTTGAAAGAGATTATGAATTCGTAGCTCTAAAACATCCCGTCGAATACCCTTTTAATGAAGGGAATTTAGTATCCAATAAAGGATTAAATATTAATGTAAGCAAATATGATGAGAATTTTATTGAAGAACATATTGCCTATACAAATGCTCTTCATTCGGTACTAAAAGAAAGGGGTGAATATTTTGTTGGCCCTATGGCCCGCTACAATCTTAATTTTGACAAACTATCACCTCTTGCAAGGGAGGCTGCTAATGCCTCCGGCATAGATTCCGTATGTAATAACCCATTCAAAAGTATTATCATAAGAAGTATTGAAATACTTTATGCATGTGATGAAGCATTACGAATTATTGATCAATATGATATGCCGGATGAACCAAGAGTTCAGATTTGCCCTTCAAAAGCCACAGGATATGCATGCACTGAAGCACCCAGAGGGATTCTTTATCATAGATATAAAATTGATGAAAAAGGTATTATACTGGATGCAAAAATTGTTCCGCCTACCTCCCAAAACCAAAAAACAATAGAAAGCGACTTATACGACTTCGTAGAGAAGAATCTAAATCTTTCCAAAGAAAGCCTCACTTGGTATTGTGAACAAACTATTAGAAACTATGATCCTTGCATATCTTGTGCAACTCATTTTTTAAATCTGCAGATCGAACGAGAATAATATAGGATGGAATTAAGAAATAATCAAAATTCAAAGATTCTTGTTATAGGCATTGGAAATAAATACCGTAGCGATGATGGAGCCGGGCTTATGGTTGCCAAACGGCTTAAACAAGAAAAGCCAAAAGGAATTAAAATATTGGAACAAGATGGCGAAGCTGCAAATCTGATAGAATCATGGAAAGACAAGGATAAAGTCATTATAGTAGATACAACATCTTCCGGAGTTGCTCCAGGAACTATAAGCCGTTTCGATGTTATAGAAAAACCATTACCGGCGCATCTTTTTCATTTTTCAACGCATTCTTTCAGCATAGCAGATGCATTGGAGCTTGCTCGAACTCTGAATAAGCTTCCTCAATATCTTATTGTTTATGGAATAGAAGGAAAAAATTTTGCAAACGGTTCTAATCTTTCTTCAGAAGTTGCGACTAAGATTGATGATGCCGTTGTATTAATAAATAAGGAATTAAGAAGCTGAGGTTAAAATAAATGCATGAGCACTCATTAATTAAAAACCTAATAAAAAAAATAGAATCTATAGCGCAAGATAACGGTGCGGAAAAGGTAACTAATATAAGAATAAAATTAGGTGCACTTTCTCATACTTCACCCGAACATTTTCGTGGACATTTCGATCCACTTTCAATTGGTACTATCGCAGAAGGAGCAATGATTGATTTTATAGTTTCAACTGACACCGATGATCCTCGGGCACAAGAAATTATTTTAGATTCAATAAAAGTTGAGGAGAAATAATTGTCCCCTCAACCTCAATTCGAAAAAACGCTTAACAAACAGATTCTGAGAATGGAATTAAAGATAAAAGGTTCTGTACAAGGTGTAGGATTTCGTCCATTTATATTCAACCTCGCAAAAAACCTTAGGCTCACAGGCTGGGTGAATAATTCAACTGAAGGCATATTAATTGAGATTGAAGGAAAAAAAGAAAATCTGCAAACTTTTATTACTCAATTAAAAGAAGAAAAACCACAACAGTCTGTTATTAGAAGTATAGAAAAATCTTATTTAAGTCCACTTGGCAGCAGCGGATTTGAGATAAAAAACAGTGTTACACTAACGGAAAAAAACACATTGATGCTGCCGGATATTGCTACATGCAATGTCTGCCTTAAAGAAATATTCAACCCCGCTAACCGCCGTTACCTCTATCCTTTCACTACATGCACTGAATGTGGCCCGCGTTTTAGCATAATTGAGGCGTTACCATTTGATCGTTTAAATACAACAATGAAAGAATTCAAAATGTGTGAGGAATGCCGATCTGAATATGAGACCCCAGCTGACAGACGATTTCATGCACAAACCAATGCTTGTGCTAAATGCGGTCCCCATATTGAACTATTGGACAATAAGGGTAATTCTTTGTGTTTTAACAATAAAGCAATTTATAAGGCTGTTAATGAATTAAAAAAAGGAAAAAA
>CAJHYL010000137.1_pt1 | contig 10940 bp, 9 predicted proteins | sample 9198761 | NCBI WGS metagenome assembly CAJHYL01 (sample SAMEA7708360, study PRJEB35096) | sediment metagenome | biome: marine neritic benthic zone biome [ENVO:01000025]; feature: sediment [ENVO:00002007]; material: shallow marine sediment [ENVO:03000034] sea grass bed [ENVO_01000059] ...
CGTATATGGTTTATGCCTACTGGATGGCGACCTAAAGATGTTTCAGAAAAATATCCAAGACCTATAATAACAGATCCATACAATTTTAAAAAGTACCGAACGAATCCTTCAAAACCATTAACCTATTGGTCGGTTTTCCAGCTGGTTGCTATACTAAGTCTGTTGCTTTTCATGTTTTATAATTATGAAAACATAGGCTTTAAAAACCTACTGTTAAACGGCCTCATACTCTTTTTGGGTATTTACACATATACCGCTTTGATGGATAAAAGCAAACATGCAATTTTTACGGGACTTAGTTTTAGCGGTTTGGGATTAGCTGTAATTTTGATTACGGGAAACTGGTTTGGGTTAAACAGTTACTTAAGTTTTGGAAGTATGCTTGTTGGGGTCTTTTTAATTTTGACTTTAGTAATCACATTAAAATTTAGTTGGAAGCTATCATTGCCTGCTTATTAAGTCGTTCTACAGTACGTATTGAAGCGGCAGTCACAGAATACGGAAGTACAATAATAACACCTAGTACAGGAATAATAAGGAAAGCCAAAAACATAATGCCGTTTCCAATGGCAATCCCACGGTTGCGTCTCACAAATTGTGTGCTTTCTTTATAACCATAATGACGTTCTAAAGTGTAATCCATCACACCAAAGCCAGCATAATAGGCCTGAACTGCAAAGAGTAAAGCTGTAGAAAAAATATTTACTATAGGCACAAATTTGAGTAACAAAATTGGTATTGTAAGCAGCAATTCCATAACTAAATTTCGCAAATTTAAACGTACACCTCGCCATAACTGGGATTGAAAAGAGGTGTTTCTAAATTGTCTATCGCCGCCTAAAAGATGTGCTTCAATTTTTTCTGAAACCGGACTCATAAAAGGAGCCGAGAGCGCCATTATAATGTGTTTATAAAGTATGAGACCCAGCGCAATAATTATTAGCGCCATAATAATTTCGGTGATGCCTTTTAACCAATTAGCAGGTTCCCATGGTAAAAGGCTATAAATAAAATCGTTAAGGTTATCAGACAAACCATACGCACTTAACCCTATGAGAATTGCTGTAACTAAACTTATTATAATAGGAATCACAAAATACTGCCATAGTTTGAGTTTAGACATTAATGCAAACGCCTCAAAGTAAGCTTGTATTCCTTTAAAAACATCGTTAAGCATAGTGCGAAGTTAACTAGAAATGAAGAATTTAAATTTTAGGACAACGTCTGCAATTCGACTTTCCTTTTTTCTTGTATTTTTTGCAGCACTTTTTTTTCACATCACAGCATACCATAATAAAAGGTGTTGTAATGATAAGGTCAGTTTCTGGCTGTGATAATTTCAACTACTTATTTTTATTAAATCTAAATAAGCGCAAAAATAAGAAAGCCACTCAATATATGAATGGCTTTTTTATGGAAAGTTTTCAACAGTTATTCCTGTTGTACTTCTGATTGGGCAATCATATCATTTATATCGCGATCAAATAGGTAATGACCCGATTTATCATCGCCAATAATATTTAGTTTATCTAACAATGTTCTGGCAACGGCCTCTTCTTCTAACTGTTCACTAACATACCATTGCATAAAATTGTGGACGTTATAATCTTTATGCTGTAAACACTCATATATAATATGATTTATTTGCTGCGTAACGTTCATTTCACTTTCAAGAAAAGTTTCAAACAATTCATTCAACGAGCTAAAATCCGCTTTAGGCTTTTCAAGTGCTGGTACAATTACTACGCCGCTGCGTTCGTTAACGAACTTCACCAATTTTGTCATATGTAAACGTTCTTCTTCAGACTGATTATAAAAAAATTCTGATACACCATTATATCCGTTTGCATCAGCCCATGACGCCATCGATAAATACTGCATGGAAGCTGTGGCCTCATATTTTATTTGATCATTTAACAACTTTTCAATTGAACTGTTCATAATTTGACATTTAAAATTATCAATTCAAAAATAGTGAATTAATTAGAGTGTTTACCATTCGATATTTATAAAATATTTATACCACAATATTCAAAACTTATTTGTCTGCATGCTATAAGCCGAATGAACAAGAGGTGTCTTTATATAATTCATTATCAAGGTTTTATATAAGGGTTAATAATTTATTTAAAATTATTCTAAATAAACTTTGGTGAAATCAACTTCAGTTTTATATTTGCATTCATCAATTAATATTATTTTTATTAAGTCTAAATAAATGCATGCAAAACTAACCTACCTGCTCCTCATTATTCCTTTTTTTTCTATAGCGCAAAAAACTAACAATAGCCTAGATTCCATTCAAAAACTTGACGAAGTCATTATAAAATCAAACGCCATCTTTGGTAACAAATTTGTAGCCCAAAACAGAACCGGATCTGCTTATTATTTGTCCACAAATGAACTCAAAAAATATAGTCATTCAGACATAAATCGCGTTTTAAAAGTGGTGCCTGGTGTGACGTATTATGAAGAAGACGGTTTTGGCTTGCGACCTAATATAAGTTTAAGAGGAACATCTCCCGAACGCAGTGCGAAAATTTCATTAATGGAAGATGGTGTTTTAATTGCTCCAGCACCTTATAGTGCACCTTCGGCCTATTATTTTCCTTCTGTTGGTCGCATGCAAGCTGTTGAAATATTAAAAGGTAGTAGTCAGGTTCAATACGGTCCGTTTACAACTGGAGGTGCTATTAATATGGTTTCCACAGAGATTCCTGAAACATTTAAAGGAACCCTGAATGCGAGTTATGGTACTTTTGATACGTCTCAATTATATGGTAATGTTGGAAGTACTGGTGAGCATTTTGGGTACATGTTCGAGTTCTTAAATTACACTTCTAATGGATTCAAAAATTTAAATAATGATCTTAATACAGGATTTGACATTAACGACATAGTCGCTAAAATTGGTTACAAAATTGGTACAAACAAAAAGGTGAATCAACGTCTTGATTTTAAATTTCACTTCTATGACGAGCTGTCTAATGAAACCTACTTAGGGTTAACAGAAGATGATTTTTTAAACAGGCCGTTTGACCGCTATGCTTCTTCTCAAATTGATAATATGGATGCCGATCAAATGCAATACCAATTGACACATACTTTAAATATTGCTGATAGAATACGTATTACAACCGATGGTTACATAAATCAATTTTCAAGAAACTGGTATAAACTTGATGATGTCGTTTTTGAAGGTGACAAACAAAAAATTGCCACTGTAGTTTCCGATCCACTGGACTATCCAAGCCATATGGCCATTTTAAAAGGTGAATTGAACAGTACTGCCGACAATTTATTAGTTAAAGCCAATAACCGTGATTATGTCTCAAGAGGAATACAAACTAAAGCAGATTTCCACTGGTATGGTGAAAACACGTTTCACGATTTGGAAATAGGTATGCGCTATCATTACGATGAAGAAGATCGCTACCAATGGGAAGATGGATACAATATAATTGATGGAAATATGACGCAAACTTCTGATGGCGAAGGTGGATCTCAAGGCAATCGAATAAGTAGTGCTAAAGCATTTTCTTCATTTATCACCTATAAACTAAAGATGGACAAATGGACCTTTACACCTGGTTTGAGATATGAAAATATAGTTCTTCAGAGAGAAGATTATGGATCAAGTGATCCAACGAGATCAGGTACTGAGTTATCCATACGAAGTAATACTGTTAATATTCTAATTCCAGGGATCGGTTTTAATTACAAGTTCAACACAAATTTGTCGCTTTTTGGTGGTGTTCACAAAGGCTTTTCTCCTCCTGGAAATCAACCTAATGAAGAAGCCGAAGAAAGTGTAAATTATGAACTTGGATCGCGATTTAAATGGGGTAATTTTAGTGGCGAAGTTATTGGGTTTTATAACGATTATTCCAATCTCTTAGGTAGTGATTTAGCGGCAACTGGCGGTACTGGAACCTTAGATCAATTTAACGCTGGTGCCGTGCGTGTAAATGGCTTTGAATTACTCCTTAATTATGACATTTTAAATACCAATAGAAACTGGAGCTTGCCAATTACATTTGGTTACACATTAACTAATGCTGAATTTTTAACGAGTTTCGGAAGTGAAGATGATCTCTGGGGAGAAGTCATTGAAGGTGATAAACTACCCTATATTCCGCAACAGCAATTAAATGCCTCTATTAGCCTAGATCACAAAAAATTTCAAATTAACCTAAACGGTAGATTTAACGGCGAATTTAGAACCAGAGCAGGTTCTGGGACAATTCCAAGCAACGAATTGGTCGATTCTAATTTTATAATAGACTTATCTGGTAAATATTATTTGTCTGCCAAACTCACTGCAAAAGCAAATTTCATCAATTTGCTAAACGAAACCTATGCTGTAAGTCGAGTGCCTGCAGGACTTAGACCAGGTCATCCTTTTGGCTCATATATTGGCCTTGAATACCGGTTTTAATGAAAGGCATTAAATATTTTGGAGGCTTCATTATATGCACTTTCGAAGCTTAAAGCATTTGTCCCTGTAATCGATTTTTTAGTCGTAAAGTAAGACATGAGCTTCTCGGTTGGCATATTACCAGTAAGCTCATCTTTGGCCATGGGACAACCACCAAAGCCTTGAATAGCACCATCAAAGCGTCGGCAACCGGCTTTGTAAGCTGCATCTACTTTTTCAAACCAGGTAGTTGGCGTCGTATGTAAGTGTGCGCCAAATTCTATCTCAGGATAACGTGGAATGAGATTAGAAAATAAATAATCTATATTCTCAGGATTTGATGTGCCAATAGTATCACTTAAAGAAAGAATCTTCACGCCCATTTTGTTCAACCGCTCTGTCCACTCGCCTACGATTTCAACATTCCAAGGGTCACCATAAGGATTACCAAATCCCATAGATAGATAGGCTACGACTTCTTTGTTAGACTTATCAGCAATATTCAAGATCTCCTCGAGCACAACAACTGATTGCGCGATAGTTTTATGCGTATTACGCATTTGGAAGTTTTCAGAAATAGAAAACGGATATCCCAAAAAATTAATTTCTGAATGTTGCGCGGCATCATTGGCACCTCTTACATTGGCTACTATAGCTAATAATTTGCTAGTAGTTTTAGACAGGTCTAACTGCGACAAAACTTGTGCTGTGTCAACCATTTGAGGAATGGCTTTAGGAGACACAAAACTACCAAAGTCTATGGTATCAAACCCTACACGTAGTAATGACTGAATGTACTGTACTTTCTGCACGGTAGGAATAAATGCCTTAATACCTTGCATGGCATCTCTAGGGCATTCAATTAGTTTTACATGTTCGGGCATTTAGACTTTAATTATGCTTAAAAATACTACTATTTTTTTGACGAAAAAATAAATCGCTTTTCTGCTGTAAGGATTAGTTTTTTTTACATACTAAAGTGCAAAACCAGCGTTATGAAGAACTTTACTTTTAAGATTTACCTAGTATTCTCCTTGGCATTAATTTTGACTTTAAATTCACATGCCCAATCAACAGCTAATTATGATATTTCGGTTACGACTATTTGGAATGCCGGACAGCATTCTTCTGTTCCGCCCAATGCCCATTGGTCAAATCTAATTGGCGCTACGCATAATTCAGCTGACGAATTTGTGAGTCTAGGATCAAATGCCACATTAGGTATTAAAGATGTGGCTGAGCGTGGTGACAATGTAGAATTTATTATTGAAGTTAATGATGCAATTTCTAATGGTGATGCAAATCAATTATTACAAGATGGATTTTCACCTTTTGCAGGAGACGATTCTATGGCTGGATTTATAGGAATTACGGTTAGTGAAGATTTTCCGCTTATCACTTTAGTTTCAATGGTCGCACCAAGTCCAGACTGGTTTATAGCAATTAACAGTTTAACGCTAAGAAGTGGTAATCCTGGTGTAAATAATGGTTGGAAAGATACATTTACTATGGATGTATTTGCTTATGATGCAGGGACCGATGACGCCACTGATTATGTACACACCAATACACCAAGTGCGCCGCCCGTACCTGTTTCAATGATTACAGGTTTTCCTGTGAATGGTAATCGTATGGCCACTATCACGTTTACTTACAATTCCTCTACGCTTTCAACTGAAAATTTTGATGACTTGAGCGATATACGTGTGTTTCCTATTCCTGCAGACCATCAAATTAACATAACTCAAGGTACTCATCTTATCAAATCTATAGAGATCTTTAATCTCTTAGGAAAGAGAGTACAAACAATTAGTAATGTGTCAAGTGAATCACGCTTACAGATCAATACAACAGACTTATCTTCTGGTATTTATTTGCTGAAATTGACAGATATTAACGATGCGAGTTTGACCAAAAAAATAGTCATTCAATAGAATAAAGCAAAGTCGAAATTGGGATTACCTTAGTTTAAGAGAGCCTTATTAATACGTTTAATAAGACTTGGTCCTTCATAAATAAAGCCTGTATAAAGTTGTATGAGGTCAGCACCTGCATTAAACTTTTCCAATGCATCCTCTACTGAGTGAATACCTCCAACACCAATAATAGGAAAGGCCTTATTACTTTTATCAGATAAAAATTTGATGATTTCAGTAGATCTTTTGCTCAGAGGTTTACCGCTTAGGCCGCCAACTTCAGCCTTGTTTTTTGAGGTTAGCCCATCCCTAGAAATTGTTGTATTTGTAGCAATAACCCCATCAATTTTAGTAATTTCTAGGATATCAATAATATCTAATAATTGATCATTACTTAAGTCGGGAGCAATTTTCAATAAAATAGGTTTTGGAGTAACGGTTTTGGTATTTTCAATCTTTAATACTTGTAATAATTTGGTAAGTGGTTCTTTATCTTGAAGGGCTCTTAAATTTGGTGTATTTGGTGAACTCACATTAACAACAAAATAATCTACATAATCATATAAGGCTTTAAAACAATGCACATAATCGTCTACAGCATTTTCATTAGGTGTAATTTTATTTTTGCCAATATTCCCGCCAATGAGAATTCCTTTATTTTTTTTAAGTCGTTTTACTGCTTCATCAACACCGCCATTATTAAAACCCATTCTGTTAATGATTGCTGCGTCTGACTTTAATCTAAACAGTCGTTTTTTGGGATTACCTTTTTGTGGTTTAGGTGTCAAGGTGCCTATTTCAATAAATCCAAAGCCCAAATTGCCTAATTCATTATACAGTTTGGCATCTTTGTCAAAACCAGCTGCCAATCCTACAGGATTTTTAAATTTTAGGCCGAAAAGTTCGCGTTCAAGTCGTTTATCATTTATATGGAACCTTTGTCTTAATAACGCTGGTACGAAAGGTATTTTTGAAATTAAACGCAGCGCAGAAAATGTAAAATGATGAATACTTTCAGCATCGAACCAAAATAATATAGGACGAATTAAAAGCTTATACATGCACTTAGTTTGCCTGCAAAAGTAATTGAAATCGCAGCAATAAAAAAGAAACATCATTAAGACTTGCTACTTCCTTAGGTCTTAGCTATTTTTGAGTAAATTAATCCAAGATGTTAGACCGTCAACGCATTATTGATCGCTTTGTTTCTTATGTAAAAATTGATACACAGAGTGACCCTGAAAGCAACACAACGCCCAGCACATCAAAGCAATGGGATTTAGCAAATAAACTAGCTGAAGAACTTAAATCTATAGGCCTCAGTGATGTCTCAATAGATGACAACGCCTATATAATGGCAACCTTACCCAGTAATGTAAATCACGACGTACCAACGATCGGATTTATTGCGCATTTTGACACGTCTCCCGATTATTCTGGTACTAATGTTAATCCGCAATTTGTAGAAAACTATAATGGAGAAGATATTGTACTAAATGAAGATGAAAACATTGTTCTTTCACCCAGTTACTTCGACGAATTACTACTCTATAAAGGCCAAACTCTAATTACTACTGATGGAAACACTTTACTTGGTGCCGATGATAAAGCTGGAGTTTGCGAAATAGTTAGCGCCATGGAATACCTCATACAACATCCAGAGATTAAACATGGTGATATACGCATTGGATTTACACCTGATGAAGAAATTGGGCGTGGCGCACACAAGTTTGATGTGAAAAAGTTTGGTGCCGATTGGGCATATACAATGGATGGCAGTCAAGTAGGTGAATTAGAATATGAAAATTTTAACGCCGCTGGTGCAAAAGTTATTTTCAAGGGGAAAATTGTACATCCTGGAAGTGCCAAAGGTAAAATGGTAAATGCTATGTATTATGCTTCGGAGTTCATTAATGCATTACCGCGACAAGAAACTCCAGAACATACCGAAGGCTATCAAGGTTTCTTTCATTTATATGGCTTGGAAGGCAAGGTTGAAGAAGCTAAGTTACAGTATATTATTCGTGACCATGACAAAGACAAATTTGAAGCAAGAAAAGCACTCATGAGAAAAATTGTTGATGAAATTAATTCAAAATATGGAAAAGATCTGGTAGCACTTGAAATGAAAGATCAGTATTTTAATATGAAAGAAAAAATAGTGCCTGTCATGCATATTATAGATTTGGCCGAAGAAGCCATGTTGGCTTTAGATATTAAGCCTATTAAAAATCCAATACGTGGCGGTACAGATGCTTCACAATTGTCATTCATGGGATTACCTTGCCCTAATATATTTGCTGGTGGGCATAATTTTCATGGACGCTACGAATTTGTTGCCGTTGAAAGTATTCTTAAAGCCACACAAGTAATCTGTAAAATCACCGAACTTGCCGCTGAGAAATATAAAGACTAATGAATTTTATTATAGACCAACTAGAAGCTAATGCCTCGGTACTTGAAGATGTTTTGAAAAGTATGCCATTGGAAGCTACAACTTGGCGACAACAGCCCGAAAAATGGTGTGCTTTAGAAATTGTCTGTCATTTATACGACGAAGAACGTGATGATTTTAGATTTCGTACGCGATGGGTTTTAGAACATCCTGGTGAATTTCCTCCAACATTTAATCCATTAGATTGGATTGAAGGCCATCAATATATGGCTCAAGATTATTCGACTATGATTAATAAATTAGTTGAAGAACGGGCTAATTCCATCAAATGGTTAAGGGCATTACAACAACCTAAGTGGAACAATAGTTATGAACACCCTAAGTTAGGAACGGTCACAGCAAGATATTTTTTAACTAATTGGCTGGCTCATGATTATCTACATCTTCGCCAACTAATTAAACTGAAATTTGATTATCTTAATACGCTTACTCAAGAACCTCTTGAATATGCAGGAAATTGGTAAAACATTAGAATTATGGAAAAAGTATATTCTGTAGAAGAATACATTGAAAAGCAAGAGAAATGGTCTGATGCCTTAAATATGTTAAGGGATATCATGATTTCTACCCAACTTGAAGAAACCTTAAAATGGAGTATTCCTACCTATTGCATAAATGGTAAGAATGTTATTGGTTTAGGCGCTTTCAAAAACCACTTTGGGGTTTGGTTTTTTAATGGTGTGTTCTTAAAAGATAGGCATAATGTACTGCGAAACGCTCAAGAAGGAAAGACTAAGGCCATGCGTCAACTAAACTTTAAGTCTATTGATGAAATTGATAAGAATATAGTTCTAGAGTACGTAAAAGAAGCTATCGAAAACCAAAAAGCTGGTAAAGAAGTAAAAGCCGATCGATCTAAGAAAGCAGTTGTCATTCCAGAGGAGTTAGAAGCCGCAATTAAAGCTAATTCAGATCTTAAAATTGCTTTTGAAAGCCTTACTCCAGGCAAACAACGGGAATATTGCGACCACATTGCTAGTGCCAAACAAGAAGCCACTCGTTTGAGACGCTTAGATAAGGCCACTCCAATGATATTAAGTGGTGTTGGTCTTAATGACAAATACAAAAATTGCTAAAGCAGTATTGAGATTATCAAGACCATGGCAAAGGCTGTAATTGCCAATATAGACGTCATTACGGTCCAACTTCTTAATGTTTGGGTTTCACTCAAACCAAGATATTTACTAACCAACCAGAACCCGCTATCATTCACATGAGACATTGCAGATGCACCAGCGGCTATGGCAATAACTAGAAGTGCTTTTTGCATAGCGGAAACATCTGTTAACAAAGGCGCAATAATACCTGCGGCCGTAATCATAGCTACAGTGGCCGAGCCTTGCAATATTCTAACAAGAAGTGCACATACAAACGCCACAACAAAAATACTTAGTCCAATAGTACTAAAGTAATTCGCTAACATTTCACCTGCACCTGTATTGACTAAGGTTTGTTTAAATACTCCACCTGCTCCCGTTAGTAAAATTATTATGCCTGCTGGCCCTAAAGACGCAGTAGCCATTTTAAATAAAGTCTCTTTGGTTGTTCCGCGTCTTATTCCCAAGACATACCATGCAATAATATTTGCCAATATGAGTGCAGTAAATGGATGTCCAAAAAACTGAATCCATTCGACCAATTTAATAGGTATGACGTCTGGGCCTATTAAATCACTACTTAACACAGTACTTAAAACAATTAGCACTATGGGTATACCTATGATACTCGCAACTAATCGCACGCCTGGATATCGACTAATTGGCTCTTTAGAAGCAGTCAAATCTGGGGCATTTATGTGTATTTTTTTCGAAATATACTTTGCAAACAACGGACCGCTTACTATGGCTGTTGGTAAACCAACTATAAATCCAAATAAAATTACCCAACCAAGATCGGCTTGAAGGATATCGGCCACCGCAACTGGTCCTGGTGTTGGTGGAATAAATGCATGTGTAATGGCAAGTCCAGCCAATAATGGAATAGCATAAAGTAATATTGACTTTTTAGTTCTTCTCTGCATCGAGTAAATCAATGGAATTAAAATGATGAATGCGACATCAAAAAACACTGGAATCGCCACTAAAAACCCAGCAATCATCAATGCCCAGGATGCCCGTTTTTCACCAAATAACTTCAATAAATAATTGGCTAA
>CAJHYL010000171.1_pt1 | contig 10800 bp, 10 predicted proteins | sample 9198761 | NCBI WGS metagenome assembly CAJHYL01 (sample SAMEA7708360, study PRJEB35096) | sediment metagenome | biome: marine neritic benthic zone biome [ENVO:01000025]; feature: sediment [ENVO:00002007]; material: shallow marine sediment [ENVO:03000034] sea grass bed [ENVO_01000059] ...
CCGCATTATTCATTTATTACGGCTTAGCTTCTGCAGAATTCGCCATGGGTGGTTTTATGGTCGGTGCTGGTATAATTGCTCTAATACACTGGTACTACATTCGTTTTAGATTACTTAAAGGTAATAACCAAATTGGTACAAATGAGAGACAAAATCAATTGATCAAATCGTTTCGCAGTTATGCTGCTCCTCTTCTACTTGTAGGTTTAGGTACATGGGCTTTTTTAATGTCGCCAATATGGGCACTAGGATGGTTTAGAAACATAGATGATGTAGGTGTTTATGGTGCCTATCATCAGCTAGCATTTGTTCCTATGTTAGTACTTAGCGGAGTGCTACTAACTTTTATAGCGCCAATCATATATGAGAAAACTTTAGTATCTATAGATAATGCTATGGAGAATACATTTCGTTTGACAATTATTACTATGGTTGTTGTTTTAATCACGGTTGTAATTGCTTTTATTGGACATCCCTACATTGCAAAATTGTTGATGGGCGAACATTTTCGTTCAAATAGCTGGATATTTCCATGGCTGATATTAGCGGGTGGATTTTATGGAATTGCACAACAACAACTATTAAAACTTCGTGCAGAAATGAAGACTTTAAAATTAGCTATAATTCAAGTGATTTTTGTTCTAGTTTCATTGGTCTTTTACAGTTTTGCGGCTAAATATTATGCTGTTGTTGGAGTTGTGTATGCAGTAACAATATTAAATACCTTATTGTTATTATTTACAGTTATTTCTGGAGACATTTCCAAACAAATACAAAATCACCTGAATATAATAGAACCATAATCTAAATGTTAAACTAACTTAAATTTGATAAGCATTAATACAATATGAAAGAATATGAAAAAACTGTATCTAAGGATTACTGGGCCAATCTTGCCAATCAAATAACTGATCCACAACAGACTCGTAACAAACGTGGTGATTATTCAGATCTAGAGATAGAATTTCTTAAGCCGTTTCTCAAACCTGACATATCAGTTCTAGATTTAGGCAGTGGTACAGGTTTAGTTGTTAATAAGCTTGTTGAATTAGTGGGACACATCACTGCTGTGGAAAAATTTCAAAATTTTTCTAAGTATATCAAACAGTCCAACAAACTCGAACTCATTAATGCAGACATAGTTGGATTTCGTTTATATCGTGAGTTTGACTTGATACTAGCAACTGGCGTAATTCAATGTTTAGAAGGGCATTTTATTGCAGATTTGTATCAAAACATTTTTAATATGACAAAGTCCGGGGGTCATTTTATTGCGCATATTCACTGCGGCCTCAAGGAAGACGTTATCGTTGATCGATTTTCCGATGAACTTAATACTAATTATTATGCTGAATATCGCTACTATGAGAATGAAAAGAAACGAATTTTAGATGCAGGATTTAAATCGGTCGAACTTCATGATGTATTTCCAGACTGGTTGAATAAATGGCCTAATACCCGACACTTTCTATTTGTATGCACCAAATCTAATTTGAAGGAATAAATGTTTTATGAAGAGAGCATTTTGTTTTGATTTAGATGGCACACTTACATCAGAAGAAATCCTTCCGATGCTAGCTAAAGAAATTGGTTTATTTGAAGAAATTTCCACTTTAACTCGAGCAACAATGGAAGGTTTATTGCCTTTCGAAAATTCATTTCGTTTACGTGTGAGGTTGTTAGCAGAAGTGCCTATATCAAAAGTACGTGGAATCATTTCTCACGTACCCATGGAACAATCTTTATTGAAATTCATACATGAAAACTACGCTGATTGTTATGTGGTAACTGGCAATCTGAATGTCTGGATAGATGATTTGAGACCAATATTAAAGTGCAAAATTTATAGCTCAGATGCTGAATGGGTTGACGACAAACTTCTGGGTATTTCGCAAATTATAAACAAATCAGATGCGATTAAGGAATTAAGAAGCACATATGACGAGATTGTAGCCGTTGGTGATGGCATGAATGACACACCCTTATTTGAAACAGCAGATATTCGCGTTGCATATGGCGGAGTTCATGACCCAGTTGAAACATTAATTAAAATGGCAGATTTTGTAACTTACCACCCAAACGGATTGCTAAACATATTAGCAACTTTAAGGAATTCTTAAGTAATGGAAATTAAACATGCAGTCATATCTGCTGCTGGTTTAGGCAACAGGCTAGGGCTCGATATGCCTAAATGTTTGGTAGAGCTTGAAGGTCATGCTCTAATATACTATCTGTTAAAACTACTGGATGACGTTCAAGATATTCGAATTGTAGTTGGTTTTAAAGAGCAACAAGTAATAGATTATGTTCGTAAGATAAGGCCTGATGCTACATTTGTAAGAAATGCTAACTATGCAAATAGTACAAATGCATACAGTTTATATCTAGCAACACGCAATCTTTCTAACCCTTTTTTATCTATAGATGGAGACATGTATGTTGAACCAGAATCATTTCTGCGTTTTGTAGACAGTTGCAGCAAGCATAAAAACCTTATTGGAATTTCCAAATCATTTACACAAGAAGCAGTTTTTGTAGAGCTAGACAAAAAGCAGCAAATGATTGAGGGTTTTCGAAGAAGCCCGCCAGATAAATATGAGTGGTGCGGAATCGCGTATTTTTCAGACTTGAAAGTTTCACCGAATGCAAATTTCGTTTATAACGAGGTTGAAAAAATGCTGCCCATTGCAGCTGAGATTGTCGATGTATTTGAAATTGATACCCCCCAGGATCTTGATTATTTGTACCGTAACTTTAATCGCGAGAAGCAAACAGAATTTTTTGGTGAACACAAATCTTTAAGTAATGAAGCTAATTAATCAAGATGGATTAGAGTACTTTAGAATTGATGGCCTAGAGGAGATGCAAGAACAACTCTTAGGCCAATTAGCAATTGTTGATGAGATATGTCGTGCTAATGGTCTTTCATACTGGTTGGATGGAGGTACTTTAATTGGGGCAATGCGACATGGGAGACCAATTCCCTGGGATGATGACATGGATATTTGTGTTCCAAAAGAAGATTTTGATCAACTCATTCCTCTGCTCTATGAACGCTGCAAGCAAGATAAGAATCGCTTACTCTACTTCTACCCCGAAGACGGAGATCGCTTATGGGCCGAGTACTTTGGTTCGCTTGAGATGTTGGTGTTAGCTGCACCAGGATGGCTACCAGTTAGGTTAGATATTGCACCAATGAAAACATTTCCAAACACACCAGAAGATATTGCAAAAGAACAAGAAATGTCTAAAAAGCTAACCTATTGTTCCACCGGCTTCAAAATTAACTCATCTCAACCAACGCTTAGCAGGAAACAGAAATCAAAATTTAGGCATTATTATTACAATGAATACGCTGCAAAACTTCAGGCACGATGCAACGATTATAAACCTGAAGATCTTTGCGTTAATAACTTCACACGCGAAAATACAATGCAGCATCACCGTTATACAGATATTTTTCCTCTTAGAGATATCGAATACAATGGGCTAACGGTCATGATTCCATCTAAACCTGAACAATACCTATCTTATTATGATGACTGGCAAAAACTGCCAGAAGTACAAGATCGTTGCCCAGTGAATGAACGTTTTAAACGTAATAATGGTAGATTGAATAAACAGCGCGCTATGCGCAAAATTAAAAGTTACTACTCTCGGCTTGATGAGCGCGTAACGTGGCGTGGCAGATGCAGAGAAATGTTCTTATTAGGCTGTCATCATGGCCCTATTCCAGTAACTAAAAGAATTTTTAATGCATTTGCACGTAAATCACCTCTATTTAAATAATTTAAAATTATTTAATTAATAGAATGAATGATGCACCTAATAATAATGCTCCATTAGTTAGTGTCTGGGTCATTACATATAATCATGTTAACTATATTGGCAAATGTCTTGATAGTATCCTTTGCCAAAAAACTAACTTTAAATTTGAAATTTGTCTAGGTGAGGATGATTCAAATGATGGAACACTTGAAATTTGCAAAAAGTATGCTAACAAACACCCTGATATTGTAAGATTATTTGAGCGCAAACGTACAGATCCAAACCGTGCGGGTTGTATAGGTGTCTGGCAATTTAATTATATTGAGACTTTAAGAGCATGCCGTGGAAAGTTTATTGCTTTATGTGATGGTGATGATTACTGGAGTAACGACCATAAACTACAAAAACAGGTTGATTATCTTGAACAACACCAAGACTTATCGGGCTGTTATCATAAAGTAGGCCAAGTCAACGAAAAAGATCAAATAATTTGTTCTGACATGGGATACCCCCCAATACAAAGAGAGCGATATTCACTTGATTATTTGCTGCGCTATGGTGTGTTTTCTCCTGTACTAAGTGTTTTATTTCGTAATCGTGAGAACATCGCTCCGGACTGGTTCAAGAAATCACAGGTTGGCGATATTCTTTTGCATACTGGTAATTTATTACATGGCGATTATGGCTTTATAGATGAAGTCATGGGTTTTTACCGAGTGCATTCACAAGGATTAGCTAGCGGCTCACCCAGGAGAGAGATTGTTAAAAAAACAATCCAGGCATACAAATTAATGGGAGAACATTATGGCATAGCCAATGGCAAGGCATACCGTCAGGGCCTTCGTACTTTACGCATATCCTATGCTATAGAATCTATTCTTTGTTTTTGTTTACCAACTTCATTAAAACAAAGATTTGACATGATTTCTGGCCGTCACTTGCGCGCATTTGCTCGACGCCTATTTTCCTGACTGCAAGTCCATATGTTTAAGATCCATAAACTATTTAAGTAAACACAGCTAATTAAATAGTTTTTATATTGAGATAATTCAGAAAATTTAATTAGCTCTAATATTAAAAAGGGATATCATCATCAAAATCATCAGAAGCTGATGAACCTGCGGCAACTGGCTCTGGTTTAGATTGTGCCGATGACTCTGGCATAGACGCCACACCACCGCCTTTGCCGCCTAACATTTGCATTTCGTTTGCGACAATTTCTGTAGTGTAACGATCATTACCACTTTGATCCTGCCATTTTCGTGTTTGTAGTCGCCCTTCTACATATACTTGTGAACCTTTTCTCAAATACTCTCCCGCAATCTCGGCTAAGCGACGAAAAAATACCACACGATGCCATTCTGTTTTTTCAACTTTTTCTCCTGAAGTTTTATCATTCCAAGATTCGGTCGTTGCGATACTGATATTGCACACAGCCTGACCGCTAGGCATATACTTAATTTCTGGATCCTGACCCAAATTACCAACTAAAATAACTTTATTTACGCCTCTAGCCATTACAAATCACCTATTACTGTTTTCTATTAATTGAATCTCTATCCAGTTAATTCTACGATTAATTTCATAAAATAACACGAAATAATCTTCTTAGTTTATATATAAAAGTGATGAGCAACCTCATGAAAAACTTAAAGTTGTTGATTTTTTACTTTATCGAATAGGCATAGATAAACTTTGGTCATCTCAGCTATTGAATAAATTTTAGACAATGAAATATCTTCATTCCTTGCAAGATCAATTGACCTAGAAATCGCACTCCCAACCTCTATCGGATTTCGTGGATCTACAAAACTGATATATTTTGATATGTGGCTAGAATTTGTCAGAAAATTTGATGCTACTACAGGTAGACCAACTGCTAGTGCTTCTAATATATTTAATGGAGCACCTTCCATTCTTAGCGTAGGAAAAACTATTACATCTGACATCTGATAATACTTAGGTAACTCTGAATATTGAATAGAACCAACGAAGAGCACACTATTTCCCAATCCAAGCTCCTTTACCAACATCTCTAATGATGGTCGTTCTCTACCATCACCAACAATTATGAATCGCGCATTATCCACTAGTCTAAGCAATTCTTTAAACGCATAAATCGCCTGTGCAACACCTTTTTGCTTAATTAATCGTGCCACAGAGATAACAAGTGGTACATCCATAGGAATTTTATATTTTTCTCTGAGATTTTGCCTGTTCACTAAAGAAGGACAAAATTCTTCTGTATTAATTCCATTATCAATCAGAGTGACTTTGTTTTCTGTTATGTATCTATTATATGGAAATTTGGTAAGTGTAGACTTAACAATTCCACCCGCGGCCACCAAATGGCTTGAATATTTATAAACTCTATATTCCCGAATGAAATATTTTATCTGTCGCAAGCACTTTATAATTTGAATTGGGTTTCGAGTACGTAATTTAGAAATAGTTTCGCTTAAAACTGTGCCATGTGACTGACAAATAATCGGAACATCATGAAATCGCTCACGTTGAAATAATAACCCCGCCGCTCCCATTGCTACACTAATAACACAGCTATATTCTTTTCTAAGCTCCCTATCAAAAAAGTCTGCAGATAACTTCCACCATTTAGGCGTATATCGGCGCGGCGTTACATCTGGGATTGCATATATATTTACACCTTCTTCTATAAAATTATCAGGTTTGTTGGTTATAGTTGTTGTGATTACAGAGATCTTACCTTGACCACTGCGAACAATTTCAGTCATCAAGTCCCATATGAGTACTTCCATGCCACCAACACCGTGAAATGGCAATGTTCGTGTAAAAAATACATAGTGGTTCATATTAGGAACGTAATGACTGCGTGATTAATCTTGCTCACTTCAGCCAGTTATAATATTTTCTAATTCCTTCTTCAATTGGGACTTTAGGTTCCCAATTCAGTATTGATTTAGCTTTTGTAATATCTAAAATAACTTTTTTTACGTCAAAGCTTCGACTGTTTAAATAATTAATATCAAGTTTTATTTGAGTAACTTCTTCAACTATTTTTAAAATTTCGCTAACACTTTCACCAATACCACTTCCAATGTTAAAAGTACCAATTGATCTTGATTCTATTGCTTTAACACAAGCATCAGCAACATCATCTATATATATATAATCTCGTATGATTCCCCCATTACCCCATATTTCAACCTGTTCATTTGAAATTGCTTTAAATAACAATGTATTAATCAAACCCTGTGCTCCTAATTTACCTTGCCAAGGACCATATGGATTAGAAACTCTAAAAATAACAGGGTCGAAACCATATAATTCTTGATACATCATTAAGTATTTTTCGATGGCAAGTTTTACGATTCCATAAGAGCTTATGGGGTTTAGAGGATGCGCTTCATTAATTGTTTCCTTATCACTATTGCCATAAATTGTCCCTCCAGATGAAAAATACATAATACGGGAAACGTTCATTTCCTTCATGCATTCTAAGAGACCAATCGTATTAACAAGATTATCTTTAACATCATTCGCTGGACTGATATTCGACGTACTTGGTATCGAGCTACTGATCAAATGAAAAACAATGTCAATGTTAGACAAGGCATCAGCAATTGATGTTTTATCACCAAAAACCCCATATTGGTATTCAACATTTTTGCTAAACGAGCCCTCTCTCAGTGGATTACGATCGAAAATTTTTACCGAATATCCTTCAGCAACTAGCCTATTAACTAAATTTGAACCGATAAACCCATTTCCGCCTAAAACTAAAATTCTCATTAAATCGCATTCACTTTAAATCTTATAAATAAGTCGTGTACCAATATTCAATTTTTAGCACCTGATGCAATAGCTAATAAATATTGACCATAACTTGAATTTTTTAAAGCTTGTCCTGCTGCAACTAAATTGTCCAAAGTAATCCAATTATTATGAAAGGCAATTTCTTCTAAACAGGCAATTTTCAAGCCTTGTCGATTCTCGATAGTTTGTATGTATTGACTTGCTTGAATAAGACTATCATGTGTCCCCATATCTAACCATGCGTAACCGCGGCCAAGCTTGGTGACATTCAAATTTCCACACCTGAGATACTCTTGATTAACTGAACTGATTTCTAGCTCACCTCTCTTCGAAGGTTTCAGCTGTTTTGTTATCTCAATCACATTGTTGTTATAGAAGTATAAGCCTGTTAACACCCAATTAGACTTTGGTTTATCTGGTTTCTCTTCGATCGCAAGGACTTTTTCATTTACATCATACTCAACAACGCCAAAATCCTTAGGATCCTTTACCCAGTAAGAAAATAATTCTGCACCACAAGAACTAGAGCATGCTGCTTGCAGTTTTTTTGTAAAACTTTCTCCATAAAAAACATTATCACCTAAAACTAAACAAACTCTATCTCCAGATATAAATTTTTCTCCTATTAAGAAAGCTTGTGGTATTCCATCTGGATTTTCTTGAATGGCATAAGTTAGACTCATACCAAATTGATGGCCATCTTTTAATAATCTTTGATACAAGGGTATATCATTTTCAGTAGAAATAATTAACACGTCACGTATCTGTGCCAACATTAGAAGTGATAATGAATAGTAAATCATAGGCTTGTCGTAAACAGGTAGTAATTGTTTCGAAATACCTTGTGTTATTGGCATCAAGCGTGAGCCTGTACCCCCAGCTAATACAATCCCTTTCATCTTAACTTCCCTAATCCTTGACGACTTGATGCTCGCATACCTGATTTGACTTGATCACACCAACTGTTATTTTCGAGGTACCACTTCACTGTTTTTTCTATCCCTTGTTCAAAAGTCACATTTGGATTCCAACCCAATTCATTATTTATTTTCTTAAAATCTATTGCGTATCTCCTATCATGTCCGGGCCTATCTTCAACAAAAGTAATCTGGTCAATATAATTTCCAGTAGTTTTCGGTTTTAATTTATCAAGCACTGAACAAACCGTATGAGCCACCTCAAGATTTGTCTTTTCCGCGTTTCCACCGATATTATAGACGTTCGCAATTATCCCATTGAAAAGCACTTTTAGAATCGCTTCAACATGGTCTTCAACATATAACCAATCCCGTATATTTTTCCCATCACCATAAATTGGTAAATCTTTACCGGCGATAGCATTAAGTATTAAAGTTGGTATTAATTTCTCGGGATATTGATATGGGCCATAATTATTTGAACAATTCGTAGTGATTACTGGCAAGCCGTAAGTCTCATACCAGGCTCTTACAAGATGATCTGATGCTGCTTTACTGGCAGAGTATGGAGAATTTGGTTTATATGCAGATTCCTCTGTGAAACAACCATCACTACCCAGCGAGCCAAAAACTTCATCTGTAGAAATGTGATGAAATCTAAATTTCGATTTGTCTTTTGCATTTAGAGCCAAATAATAATTTAGCGACTCCTCAAGTAAAACATAGGTGCCAATAATGTTGGTTTCCATAAATGCTGCAGGTTGATCAATTGATCGATCAACGTGTGACTCGGCAGCAAAGTGTATAATTGCCGTCGGTTTTTGTTTATTAATTACTTCTAATACTTTCTTTCGATCGGCAATATCACCTTTTTCAAAATGATACCTCGAAGAATTAGACACATCTTCTAGTGAAGATAGTTGCCCTGCATAAGTCAGCTTATCAAGATTAATAACAGTATTATTTGTATTAGATATAAGATACCTAATCATGGCTGATCCAATAAAACCAGCGCCTCCTGTGACCATTATTTTCATAAATTCTAATTTAACAAGATGATTAATTTGTGACCATTCTGAGGAGTTATCATCAGAGAATCTAGTTTTGCGCCACTGTAGTGTATCCGAGTATATTAACAAGTTTGCACATAACATTTATATAAATGAAAAATATCGAGATTCGAGGGGCCAGGACTCACAATCTACAAAATATTGATGTGAATCTGCCAAGAGATAAACTCATTGTCATCACGGGTTTATCTGGTTCAGGGAAATCATCGCTCGCATTCGATACCATCTTTGCTGAGGGGCAAAGGCGCTATGTTGAATCCCTTTCTGCCTACGCACGTCAGTTTTTAGCACGCATGGATAAGCCTGATGTTGATTCGATTGACGGCTTGTCACCCTCTATATCTATAGAGCAAAAAGCGACCTCTCATAATCCACGTTCTACAGTCGGCACCATTACAGAAATCTACGATTATTTACGTCTACTATTTGCCAGGACCGGGACACCCCGGTGCCCTACTCACCAGATCGACTTACATGCACAAACCATCAGCCAGATGGTAGACAAGGTGCTATCTTTTGAGGAAGGCAAAAAATACATGCTGCTTGCTCCTGTGGTGCAAAATCGTAAAGGCGAACACGTACAGTTGCTTGCAAAATTACAGGCAGATGGTTTTGTACGTGCACGCATTGATGGTGAAATTTACGAACTTGATTCACCTCCCAAACTGGATCTAAGGCGTAAACACAATATAGAAGTCGTCGTTGATCGTTTCAAAATAAAGCCTCAGTTAAAATCCCGCTTGGCTGAGTCGTTCGAAACCACACTAAAACTCGCAGATGATCTTGCCATTATCCAATCAATGGATGACCCTAATGAATCTGAAATGGTTTTTTCTGCAAAATTTGCCTGCCCAAAATGCGGCTATAGCTTGAATGAACTCGAACCACGTTTGTTCTCGTTTAATAACCCTGTTGGAGCATGTAGTGACTGCGATGGTCTCGGCGTTGAAGAGTTCTTTGATCCAGATCTTGTGATTGTTAATGATGATATCAGCCTCGCAGGAGGCGCAATACGTGGCTGGGATCGTCGAAATGCTTATTATTTCAACCTAATCCAGTCACTAGCTGATCACTACGAATTTGATATTGAGTCACCATTTAATGAACTTGAGGAAGAAATTCAAGAAATCATTTTATATGGCAGCGAAGACGAAGAAGTACAGTTTAAATATACAAATGAAAATGGCAAAGCATATAAACGTTGGCATACGTTTGAAGGCATCATTCCAAATATGGATCGAAGATTTCAC
>CAJHYL010000296.1_pt1 | contig 10706 bp, 9 predicted proteins | sample 9198761 | NCBI WGS metagenome assembly CAJHYL01 (sample SAMEA7708360, study PRJEB35096) | sediment metagenome | biome: marine neritic benthic zone biome [ENVO:01000025]; feature: sediment [ENVO:00002007]; material: shallow marine sediment [ENVO:03000034] sea grass bed [ENVO_01000059] ...
ATGGCTATTGATTTTTAATGGTTGGTAGTAGATTGTCTTGCTGCATGATTTTAACAAGTTCTCTTGTAAATACATCTGCATTATCGGCGCTTAAATGTGACCATTCTGGGCAGCAATCTATAGATCTTAATTGTTCATAGTCGGCATAATGATAGCCTGGTGCTTTTACCACAGATAGCAGGCTGTCATAAAAACGTTGGCGTGGTAAAAACATAGTTTCACCCTCTTTAAAAAACCCAGAAGATGGACTTCGCACAAAAATTATTTTACCACCTCTGGCCTTAAATTTTGCTGCATCTTCTGCAAAAAAGGCTGTTGTGCCATTCTTGTCAGGAGGCGGATTGTCACCGCCCAAAACAAACTTCCAAGCCCCTTTAATTTTATTAGCTGCAACAGTATCACTAGATGTAATTTGTGTCATTCTCACATTTCTGTCAACACTAGTAACCCCAAAATCAAAAAAGTCTGGATACCTAGGTCTTCCTGTACGATTATTGATTTCAATATTATTTAATAATGCGCGTAAATCAACTTGGTTATCTAATGTCTCGTCATATGTAGACATAAAAACTAAGTTTTTTTGCAGTGGGACAGACAGCCAATGATTTAGACGTTGGGCCAAAGTTCGATCTTGAAAATGGTCAACCCTACTTTGAGGCCATTCTATTGGCGAGGCTTTTGGAAACGTAGTTGAAAAGAATAATCCTGGAGTTACACCTACGATAACCGTACCATTGAAGTTGGTATTATTTACAATATCATGAAAAGTTGGTAAAGGTGAACTTCCGGCTACAGCCAATTGCACTGGTCGTTTACCTGTGAGCTTTTCAAATTCGTCCAGCTGTATATTGAATAGCACTCTTGACGAACCAACAATTACTACTTCGTCCGATGAAAGATGATCTACTTTTGCTCTCTGTACGGCAAATAAATGTTTGTCATCATCAATAGTGGGAACAAGATCTTGAGATCGCCAGTAAATTTCCCAAGCCGAAATGAAAATGAGACTGCCTAAAAAAGCAATCCATGCAGAAGTTTTTAGAGTCATTTGCTTACAATTGTAAGTAGCTCAAGTTAATAGCGTTTGGTTGGTTAATGCGTACTAATATAAGATAAAGGTGACAATTGATTGTAGAATTTAGGCTACATATTTACAAAAACCCATCCTGCTAGCTCGTTATCTGTTAAGTCAATAGCAGTTTCATTAAGCAATATGCCATGTTCTAAATAGGCTTTTAAATTGGTGAGCCAAAAGGTCCATCCATTGCTGCAACCTACGTGAATTTTCAGTTTACTGTCTTCATCAGTAGGGATTTGATGTTGCTTTAAAGTTATAATAACTAGATCGTTTTTTTCTTCGAGATGAATGTCCAGTAACCCATCGGCAAACGTATATTGAATAAAGTCCTTACCATTTGTAGACATAACTTTACCATCTTCTTGTCCATCCCAATTGTGCCATCGCCATGCAAAATTGTCTCCTGGGCTTACATATTCACCATAATCTAATGGTACTTCATCTCTTTTAAATAATGCTTCTCTCAAAAACCAAGATTCTAATCCTTCTTGTGATGCCCAACACCAATACAATTTTTGTAATGATGACTTGATGTATATTTTTTTTGTGAATTGATCGAATGTGAGTGCCATCTTATTTTGAATTCAAAAAGTTAGCAAGTAAACTGTGAAAATGATGCACGCCTTCTTCCCGTGTAGGGGAGAATCTTCCTGTGGTATAAAATCGAGATTGCACACCTTTATGAACGCCTTCTACTACAAATTCATCTTCCCGTTCAACTTTATCAATCATTGCAGCGGCACCATCATCAAATTTATCTTCATCGTAGATATAGGTTAAAAAACTTACTTTAGTTTTATTAATGCTTATAGGCTTCACTACATTTACGGATAGACCCCAAGGATAAAAATTGAACATCATATTGGGAAATATCCAATAATAGTACGCTCCAATTTTTTTACCATAATCGATGTGGTATTCAGGAAGATCAAAACATTCTTCACCATCATTAGCAATGCCTACTTGCAAAGTGGCATGATCTAAAATCTCGGTATAATACTCGCCATAATCTAAAACTTCGTTTAAAGATTCATGAACGAAAGGAATATGAAAGCCCTCCAGGAAATTATCGCAATATAAGGTCCAATGACAATTAACTAAATAGTCTTTGCTCAAAATACTGCTATACTTAAACTGATCTAGTGGCAGAAACCCAATACGTTCGGTCATTTTGCTTAAAATATTATCTAAATCGAAAGAAGGATTGAGTCCTACAAATAAATGGGGCCCTAGATTACGCATAGGAAATTCATACAAGCTATCACAAGGGCGAGGAAAATTTTTAGCTTCTTCAAACTCAGGCATAGACATATATGAGCCGTCTAATCCAAAACGTCTCCCGTGGTACATGCATCGCAAGTGCTTTACTTTTCCTGGGTTCTGAACAACTATATTGCCTCTATGCGTACACACATTGCTAAAACATTTAATGCTGTCATCATTGTCTCGAACTAAAACCAAAGGTTCAGTAAGGAAATTTTCTAATAAAACAAAAGGATGCACATGACCCTCAAAAGGGACTTGTGTTTCATCACCTACCCATTGCCAAGTTTTTAAAAAAATAGATTCTTTAATAGCGTCAAATACGTCTTGGCTTCTGTAAAAATCTGCAGGTAATGTTTCTGCTTCTTTTATATTTGAATTGATCTTAAAATTACTCATTTTGGTTAGTTTTTCTGTAATAAAATAGCAAGCCTATCCCTGTTAGTAATGCGGTCCCACCAATAACTTTTACATAAAATAATAAGGTGTTATTAATTGCGGCCGATGGCATAAATGCCAATATAATTGAAAGAAAAATTACACTAAATCCAAGACATGCACAAATCCAGACTAAGAATTTGTTTTTTTCTAACATAGTTAATCCCGAGCGATTACCTGTTTTTCTTGTATTATGAATAACAAATGAAGCGAACATATATAAAAACGGAATGAAATACAATATTATAGACATATCATATAAAACTGAGTAAGCTTCTTGAATCTCAGAGCCTGCGATTGAGAATAAAAATAGGATGGTGACTACTATGCCTTGTACTAACAAAGAAATATGAGGTGTTTTATATTTTGGATGCGTTTTGCCTAAAGCAGACGGCAAATAATGGTCTAGACCAATAACAAAAGGCAAACGCGCACTACCACTCATCCATGCGCCTAAAAGTCCAATGGTACTCAAGGTCACCAATAGGGCTCCAATACTCCCAAGTAAAGGCCAGCCAAGTGATGCATCAATAGTATGAAACGTTTGTGCTATGCCATCTACAATATCAAGTTCGCCTTTGGGAACAGCAACCATTAAAGCAAATGTGCCAATTATGTAAAGAATTAAAATGACGATGGCTGAAATAAAAATTGATCGCCCAATGTTTTTTTCAGGATTTTTAATTTCGTCAGACATGACCGACGATAATTCTAATCCGCCAAAGGAGTAAGCTATAGCAGCAAAAAACGGTATGATACTCCAGTCCTTTAGGTTAGGCTTAAAACTTTCTAATGTAATTGGTTGTGCGCTACCATATTCTAAAACGTAAAAAATTGCAGCAAAAAGCAGCAGAGCAAATAATAACCATAAACTAATTGCACCTATATTTTGGATCCATTTGCCAAATTTTAGTCCTAAAATATTGAGTATAATAATTAACCAAAGTATAGATATTGAAACTGTAGCTGTAAACCAAAAGTTATCTCTTAATTCTAGATAACCATCACCAAAAATGTATAATGAAGAAAGTACTATAGTAAATAATACAGTTGGAAACCATACAACATTACTTAAAAAATAAGTCCATGCTGCTACAAAACCATGCCAATCGCCAAATGCTGTTTTGGTCCACACATAAAATCCACCTTCACCTGGTACGCGCTTATTTAAATCAATTACTAAAATGGCAATTGGAATAAGAAAACAAATCGCTGCAATTATCCATAATGGGACACTAGACCAACCAAATTGAGCAGCTTGTGTAAATGACGAAAGGCCAACGACGCAAGCTATATTTAGTAATACAAGATCACGAAGCGAAAGTTCTTTTTTTAGTTTAGAAGTTGTTGGTTGATTTTCGTCTGGACTCATAAAGACCATGCACTAATTAGCATGCTCCTAAAGATACTAAAAACAACTAAGGCGCTTAAATTTCTATTTGTACCTGGTTTTGAATAATGTCTTCAAACACTTCGCGTTTTCTAATAAGATGAGCTTCACCATTGTACATTAATACTTCGGCCGGACGATAACGAGAATTGTAATTGCTAGACATGCTAAAGCAGTAAGCTCCTGCATTTCTAAATGCTAGAATATCGCCATCTCTAATTTCACTAATTCGTCTATTATTGGCAAAAGTATCTGTTTCGCAAATATAGCCTACCACTGTATAAAAACGCGTCTTGCCTTCAGGATTTGAAATATTTGTGATTTGGTGTTGCGCACCATAAAACATAGGTCTAATAAAATGATTAAACCCAGAATCGACCTGCGCAAATACAGTTGAAGTGGTTTGTTTCACGGCATTAACTTTCACCAAAAAATAGCCTGCTTCACTTACGAGAAACTTACCAGGTTCAAAAGCCAACGTCAATTGTCTACCATAATTTTTACAGAATTTATTAAAGCGCAAAGTGAGTTTTTGCCCCAGTTCTTCAATATTAGTTTCTATATCCCCTTCTTTATAAGGCACTTTAAATCCAGAACCAAAATCAATAAATTCCAAATTCTTAAAATTCTTAGCAGCTTCAAACAATATTTCACTGGCATAAAGAAAGACATCGATATCTAAAATATCACTACCTGTATGCATATGAATACCGTTAATATTCATATTCGTATTTTCTACAATTCTAAGGATATGAGGTATTTGATGAATAGAAATACCAAATTTAGAATCTATATGACCAACAGATATTTTGGTGTTTCCACCTGCCATAACATGTGGATTAATTCGAATACACACTGGAATATCACTGTATTGGGTACCAAATAATTCAAGTATAGAGAGGTTGTCAATATTGATTTGCACCCCAAGTTTAGCCACGCGTTCAATTTCATCAAATGCAACGCCATTAGGTGTATAAATAATGTCTTGAGGCTCAAAACCTGCCATTAGACCAAGTTCTACTTCTTGAATTGAAACCGTATCCAAGCCCGCACCTAGTGTTTTAAGTAATTTCAATATTGAAATATTAGAGAGTGCCTTTACCGCATAATTTATCCTTAGAGAATCCACATTAACAAAGGCTTCTGTTAAGCGCTTATATTGTGAAGAAATCTTTTCTGCATCGTAAACGTAAACAGGATTTCCAAATCTATTACTGATATCTAATAGTGCCGAATTTGTCATATACTTAAATATTAAATTACCGAAAGCAGCAAAGCTATAAAGATTTTCATTTCTATATCAATTAATGTCTTTAAAAATATTGGTTTAAAACACTTAGGTTAATTACATTTGCAGAGCAAAAATTTAAGCAATGAATTTACACGAATATCAAGGTAAAGACATTTTAAGCGGCTTTGGTGTGCGCACACAAAGAGGTATTGTAGCGCAAAGTCCGCAAGAAGCAGTTGAAGCCGCTAAAAAATTAACAGAAGATACTGGTACTCAATGGCATGTAATTAAAGCACAGGTTCATGCTGGAGGCCGAGGTAAAGGCGGTGGCGTGAAGCTAGCGAAGAATCTAAATGAGGTTGAAGAGATAGCAGGACAAATCATTGGAATGAACTTGATTACGCCTCAAACTTCTGCCGATGGTAAAAAAGTTCACCAAGTTCTAATTGCAGAAGATGTATACTATCCAGGCGAAAGTGAGCCAGATGAATTTTATATGTCTGTTTTATTAAATAGATCAAATGGCCGTAACATGATCATGTATTCTACAGAAGGCGGTATGGATATTGAAACTGTTGCTGAAGAAACACCGCACTTAATTTTTACTGAAGAGGTTGATCCAGCAACTGGCTTATTACCTTTTCAGGCGAGGCGTGTCGTATTTAATTTAGGACTTAGTGGTTTGGCATTTAAAGAGATGGTAAGGTTTGTTATGGCATTGTATAATGCTTACGTAAAATCTGATTCGTCTTTGTTTGAAATCAACCCGGTTTTAAAAACGAGTGATAATAAAATATTGGCCGTCGATGCTAAAGTAACCATTGATGACAATGCACTATTTCGTCATAAAGACTATGAGGAACTGCGTGATATTCGTGAAGAGAACGCCATTGAAGTTGAAGCAAAAGAAGTAGGACTGAATTATGTTGATTTGGACGGCAATGTTGGCTGTATGGTGAATGGTGCTGGATTAGCTATGGCGACCATGGATTTGATCAAACAAGCAGGAGGAGAGCCAGCGAACTTTTTAGATGTTGGTGGTACAGCAGATGCTGCAAGAGTAGAGGCAGCGTTCAGAATCATTTTAAAAGACCCTAATGTGAAGGCGATATTAGTTAATATTTTTGGCGGTATCGTTCGTTGTGATCGCGTGGCTCAGGGTATAGTTGATGCTTACAAGAATATGGGAGATGAAATAAATGTACCTATTATTGTTAGACTACAAGGTACTAATGCAGATATTGCTAAAGAACTAATTGATAATTCTGGACTAGATGTTCAGAGTGCAATTGAATTCCAAGAGGCAGCAGACAAAGTGCAAGCAGTGGTGAGTTAAATTCACCATAACTTAGCTAACTATAACATATTTTAGACATAAGGGTAGTGTATCACACTGCTCTTTTTTTGTGCTTAATTTTGACAAGAATTAAATATTAGCATTGTTAATTAAGTGCTAATTAAAGTTAAACAATAGTTAATTAGTTAAGTTGAGTGTAACAACTGTTCTCGTATGTACGTCTTTTATATGTCAATCAATTTAAAATCGAACAATTATGAAAACAATTAAATCTTTACTATTAGTTGCAGCGATTGCATTTAGTAGCGTACTTTCCGCAAGTACACCAGACGAAAAAGCGAATCTAAAAGCTGAAACTTCAGCAATTACTGACGCCGTAGAAAAATTACTTCAAAATCCAACTTTTGATGTTGAAAAAGAAATGACTGCCACAGTTACACTTACTATAAATAAAAATAACGAGATCGTTGTATTATCGGTGGAAAGTGAAGACGAAAGTTTGGAAGGTTATCTAAAAGGTAGATTAAATTATCAAGAAGTAACAGATGATGTTACTAGTGGACCAAGAAGTTACGTCATTCCGGTACGTATTACATCGGAAATTTAGAAATAGATTTTTTTTGAATTAGTCTTAAAACTCCAAACTTAGTTTGGAGTTTTATTTTGTTTAATCTTTAGTGAGATGAACGCATACCGTTTATCGAAAATATTTTCTCAATTATATTTAATTAACGCTTTTAGTATTTAGTATAAAAACTTGAAAATCAATATCTTAAAAAATAAATCAGATTGGAAGTAAGAAAAAACCGATGAACATCATCTTTTTTTTCGATAAGCAACGATTTATAAAGGATTAAACAAAATCGTAATTCTTAAATTTATTTTGAATTAATTAATCCTAAAAACAGTCATGATAAATAGAGCAGAGAAATTGAGTTTGCTTTCAGAAATGATTGCATTCGCAAGAATGGACAAAAGCCTCAAGGACATAGAATATAATTTTTTATTAGCAGTGGCCAAACAACTTGATATTTCCAAACAAGATTTTGACTACTTATTAGATAATCCTGTAACCTATGTACATTTAAAGACGCACAGCGAACGTATTGTACAATTTCACAGACTTGTCTTATTAATGAACGTCGATGGTGAACACACACCTAAAGAGTTAGTGAAGTTACATAATTTTGGATTACGGATGGGTCTAAGCCATGAGTCTATTAACAAGGTTTTAGATTTAATGGATAGTTTTCCCGATAAAATAATTCCGCCAGATTTTCTAATTGATATCTTTAAGATACAATATAACTAAACTATACTTTTAATTTTTCCAGTTTATCTTGATATGCTTTGATTTGATCTCTTAGCTGAGCGGCAGCTATAAAATCAAGTGCTTTCGCAGCGAGCTCCATTTGTTTGCGTTTTTCCCGAATTTTCTTTTCAATTTCTGGCTTTGTTAAATAGTCACTTTCTGGCTCAGCGGCCAATTGCGTTTGTTTTTCAAAATATCCAGTACTAACCGAATTCCTGGTTAAGGCATTTTCTAAAGATTTGTTAAGTGGTTTTGGTGTTATATTATTTGCTGTATTATAAGCCATTTGTTTTTCTCGCCTATAGTTAGTTTCATCAATAGTTTTTTGCATACTATTGGTGACTTTATCTGCATACATGATGGCTTTACCATTCAAATTCCTTGCCGCACGCCCTACAGTTTGTGTCAAAGATCTTGCAGACCTCAAAAAGCCTTCTTTGTCTGCATCTAAAATAGCAACCAATGAGACTTCAGGTAAATCCAATCCTTCTCGTAATAAATTAACACCAACTAAAACATCAAATAGGCCTTTGCGGAGATCTTGCATAATTTCAACCCGTTCCAACGTATCAACATCACTGTGAATGTATCTAACCCTAATTTGAATGCGTGCTAAATATTTGGTTAATTCTTCTGCCATTCGTTTTGTTAGTGTTGTGACTAAAGTGCGCTCATCACGTTCAACGCGCAGTTGAATCTCTTCAATTAAGTCGTCAATCTGATTAAGACTTGGGCGAACTTCAATTTCGGGATCAAGCAGACCTGTAGGTCTTATTACCTGTTCAACATATACGCCATCTGTTTTTTGTAGCTCGTAGTCTGCAGGTGTTGCACTCACATAAATCACTTGATTTTGAAGTGCTTCAAATTCTTCAAATTTTAACGGTCGATTATCCATTGCCGCAGGTAATCTAAAGCCGTATTCGACTAAATTTTCTTTTCGGCTGCGATCACCACCATACATAGCGTGCACTTGAGAAATTGTAACATGGCTCTCATCAACTACCATTAAAAAATCATCTGGGAAATAATCTAATAAGCAAAATGGTCTTGTACCTGCTTCTCTTCCATCTAAATATCGTGAGTAGTTCTCAATTCCAGAACAATACCCTAATTCTCGAATCATTTCTAAATCAAACTCCGTTCGCTCCTTAAGACGTTTAGCTTCTAAATGCTTTCCAATTTCTTTAAAATAGTCATGTTGCTTCATCAAATCTTCCTGAATATCAGTAATGGCATTTTGCAATATATCAGGTGACGTCACAAACATATTTGCCGGATAAATGTTTAATCTGTCATAAGTTTCAAGAACACGGTTTGTGCCCACTTCAAAAGCCTCAATGGCTTCTATTTCATCTCCAAAAAAATGAATGCGATAGGCATTGTCTGCATAGCCAGGGAATATATCTACAGTATCGCCTTTAATCCTAAAATTACCATGAGAGAACTCGGCTTCAGTTCTCGAATACAAACTTTGAACCAAGCGATGTAATAATTGTGTTCTCGAGATCACCTGATCACGTTCTATAGTGATCACATTTTTCTGAAACTCTACTGGATTTCCTATACCATATAAACAAGATACTGAAGCGACTACCAATACATCTCGTCGTCCAGATAATAGGGAAGAGGTAGTGCTTAATCGAAGTTTTTCAATTTCTTCATTAATAGAAAGATCTTTTTCAATATATGTTCCCGAAACAGGAATATATGCTTCCGGTTGATAATAATCATAATAAGAAACAAAATATTCAATTGCATTTTCTGGAAAAAATTGTTTGAATTCCGAGTACAACTGAGCTGCCAAGGTTTTGTTATGTGCCAAGACCAATGTTGGTCGTTGTACTTCTTGAATAACATTTGCTACAGAGAAGGTTTTTCCAGATCCTGTAACACCTAAAAGGGTTTGATATTTTTCCCCTGAAATAATGCCATCAGATAACTCTTTAATGGCTTCGGGCTGATCTCCAGTGGGATTAAAGTCAGATACTAACTTGAATTTCATTTGGCAAAATTACGCAATATTTAGCGTCTTAAAGCAAAATGTCCTTTAACTTGAAATTGATTTGAACCTTGCACAACATTCGCAACAAACCAGTAGTCGTTGGCTGGCATCATGGCACCATTGTAGTAGCCATTCCAACCTTCAGAAGTTGAGGTCAAATGCGTTATTTGTTTGCCATAACGGTCAAAAATGTGAATTGTAGTACCTGGTAAGGTTTCTACACCAATAATATGCCATGTATCAAAATAACCGTCGCCATTTGGCGTAAAGAATTTAGGAGCATCAATAACCAAAACTTCTGTGGTGATAGACGCGCAGCCGTTAAGATCTATCACAGTAATGGTGTGATAACCTAAAGTGACGTTTTCGAAAACGTTAGATTCTTGGGGTTCACCATCATCCAATTGATAGAGGTAATCTCCAGTACCGCTAACTGTAATTGTAATATTATTAGGATCAGAAAAGTCTACAGTTTCTGTTACTTCAATGGTTGCCGCTTCAGATTCTGAGACATTGAATTCTTCTGTTGTTGAACAACCTTCAGGAGACGTTACTGTTACCCAGTATGTACCTATGGTATCAATTTCGATCTCAGACGTAGTTTCACCTGTAGACCATTCATAAGTATCACCATCAATTAAATTACCAGCAACAACCGTTAAGGGTAAATTATCTAAACAAATAACTTGATC
>CAJHYL010000139.1_pt1 | contig 10532 bp, 13 predicted proteins | sample 9198761 | NCBI WGS metagenome assembly CAJHYL01 (sample SAMEA7708360, study PRJEB35096) | sediment metagenome | biome: marine neritic benthic zone biome [ENVO:01000025]; feature: sediment [ENVO:00002007]; material: shallow marine sediment [ENVO:03000034] sea grass bed [ENVO_01000059] ...
AATAATCTATCGTTCACTTTTTTAATATACTCATCATGAGTCATATCTTCACGTAATGCGTAATTTATTTGTTTTTTTTTTCCTAAGGTATCCACGGTTTCCTTCATCATATTCTTACCACATGCAGATCCTGCACCATGTGCTGGATAAACAATAACCTCATCACCCAATGGCATGATCTTATTTCGCAAGCTATCAAACAAAATGCCTGCTAATTCTTCCTGCGTCATATGCGCTGCTTTTTGAGCCAAATCTGGTCTCCCCACATCACCTAAAAATAGTGTGTCACCACTAAAAATAGCATGGTCCTTCCCATCCTTATCTCGTAGTAAATAGGTTGTACTTTCCATGGTATGACCTGGTGTATGTAAAGCTACTATTGTGATTTCGCCTACTTGAAACTCCTGACCATCTTCTGCAATGATAGAATCGAATGCAGGGTTAGCTGTTGGTCCATAGACAATAGGCGCACCAGTTTGTTTAGAAAGTGTGACATGACCACTTACAAAATCGGCATGGAAATGGGTTTCGAAAACGTACTTAATTTTGGCATTGGCCTTGTCAGCACGCTCAATATAAGGCTGTACTTCTCTAAGTGGATCTATAATTGCCACTTCGCCTTTACTCTCGATATAATAGGCACCTTGTGCCAAACATCCTGTGTAAATTTGTTCAATCTTCATAATCCTAATTTTATTATTGCAAAGTTAATTCTTTAAATATTATATAAACTGCCATTACTAATACAAACCATCCAAAGGCTTTTTTCAATTTTTTCCCATCTATAAAATTGCTAAGCCAAATACCAATAAAAATACCAACAATAGAAAATGAGGTAAATAGCAACAAAAATTGCCATTCTATTTCTAAGTTTTCCACATCTCCTATAAAACCAATTAATGATTTTACTGCGATGATTAAGAGCGATGTTGCCACAGCTCTTTTCATAGGTAATTTGGCTAACAACACTAGTGCTGGAATAATGAGAAAACCACCGCCTGCGCCAACCAGCCCTGTTAATACGCCAATAACACCACCTTCAATTACTATTAATGGGTAGTTGTAGCTTACTGCTTGTGTGTCATCTATTCTCTTTTTTTCATTTCTAATCATAGACACAGATGCCAATAGCATGATTAGCGCAAAAAAGATCATAATGGCGAGGTCTTTTGTTAAAATAAAATCGCCTATTGTGAGTATCTGCTCTGGAATTGCAGGAATTAGGTACTTGCGAGTGAGGTAAACTGCTATAAATGCAGGAATTGCAAATACAACAGCCGTTCTAAAATCGACTAATCCTTTTTGCATATTCCTAAAGGCCCCGACTAAAGCCGTAACTCCAACAACAAACAATGAATATGCCGTTGCTGTCACCGGATTAATATATAGAACGTATACCATTATTGGTACTGTAAGTATCGATCCTCCACCTCCAATGAGACCGAGCACAACACCTATAATTAAAGCACCAATATATCCTAGTATTTGATTGAGATCCATATACTCATTTAATTGAAACAAAAGTAAACTGTAATTAAATACAATTCAGTAACTAATGTTACAAACTAATAATCTCTATATGATTTCTGTGTAATTGTATTTTTCCTAAGTTCTCTAACTTCTTCAATAATCGTGAGATGACCACGCGTGATGTATGCAATTCATAAGCGATTTCCTGATGCGTGTTATGAACTATTCGATCTGGAGAAATTCTGGCCTTTTCTTTTAGGTATTTCACAAGTCTCTCATCCATTTTTAGAAATGCAATTGTATCAATGGTCTCCAGCATTTCGTCTAACCTATGGTGATAGCTTTCAAAAACATAATTACGCCAACTTCTATATTTGGAAGACCATTCTTCCATTTTATGTATAGGCAACATAATGAGTTGGACACTGGTCTCTGCTACGGCCTTAATCTTGCTCTGAGTACGTTCGAGACAACAACTAAGCGTCATAGCGCAGGTGTCTCCTTTTTCAATAAAATACAAGAGCAATTCATCGCCATCGTTATCCTCTCTTAATATTTTAATGGCTCCAGAAATAAGCAAAGGCATACTGTTAACATAGGCACCAACATTTATTATCACCTCATCCTGAGCTATTTCTTTGAATATACCTACATCATGAATTTCTTGTATTAAGTCGGCTTCAAAAACAGAACCGAAACTATTTTTTATTAAGTCCTTCATAAATTAAATACACATGTTTCGAGATATTTTGTGCTTAAGTTAATCAATAATTTGATGTTTAATTTTTTATCTTGTCCAATAATCTAACGGCATTGAAAAAAAATATTGGACAAACCGATAAACTCATTCGGGTAGTTATTGCAGCTATTGTAGCTTTACTATATTATAATGACACCATAAGTGGCACACTCGCTTATATTTTAATGGGTTTAGCTATTTATGTATTAATAACCTGCTTATTGAATTATAGTCCGCTCTACAAACTGTTACAAATAAACACTAATGGTTCTGGTGAGTAACTAGCTTCATTTAGACCGTCAAATTTTATGAATGTTGTATTTCTAGGTGATACGTAAACTTAAATAATTTCTGCGCTTAAACCAGCATCTAACAACATTGAGCATCGCGGTTTTAGATCATCATAATCGCCAGTTTTCACAGTACATTTTCCTTTATAATGAACAATAATAGAACATTGTTCTGCCTGTTCTGGAGTATGATCACAGGCATTAATCAACGAATCGATTACATGATCGAAGGTGTTGATATCATCGTTGTAAAGCACAATTTCATTTTGCTTCGCAACATCTTCCTTAATATCAACTTGTTCTTTTGTTTTTTCTCTAGTACCCATAGCTTATACTGGACTAATTTATAAATTTTAACGAAACCCAATCGTTGCGTTGCAATTTTTGATCCAATTTTAACATATGTTTTCGACATTCAGCTTCAATTATCGGAATATCTGTCTCATAAAAGCCACTCAAAAACAATATCCCATTGCTATTGAGGCATTTACTATAAGTCGCCATATCGTTCAATAAAATATTTCGATTTATGTTCGCTAGGATAATATCATAGTGCTTTCCTCTAAGCAAGGACGCGTCACCTTCATAAATTGAAATCTTATGGCATTGATTACGTTCTGCATTTTCAAGACTATTGAGATAACTCCAGTTATCAATATCAATCGCATCAATAGCATTAGCACCTTTCATTTCAGCTAATATGGCCAATACTGCTGTACCACAGCCCATATCTAAAACCGATTTGCCACTAAAGTCATGCTTCAATATGTGTTGGATCATCATATGTGTGGTCTCATGATGACCAGTGCCAAAACTCATTTTGGGTTCAATAATAATTTCGTATTTAATGTTGAAAGGGTCATGAAAAGGGGCTCTAACTGCGCATGTTTCATCGACCAAAATGGGTTGGAAATTCTTTTCCCATTCTTCATTCCAATTGGTTTGGGCAATATCTTCTGAAGTAAATGAAATTTTTACATCTTCAGATTTCAATATTTGGATATCATTTAAGATGTTAGATTGCCAATCGTCATTTTGAATATAAGCGGTCACGCCCTGATCTGTTTCTACAAAGCTTTCGAATCCTGCATAACCTAATTCTGCTATGAGAATTTCTGTTGCAGGTTGAAGTGGTTCTACATTAAAATGAAACGCTTTGTAGACTTTGTTAGTCAATTTTAAAAGGCATTAACAATGGCAAAGAAATCTTCAGCTTTTAAAGAGGCGCCTCCAATTAAACCACCATCAACATCTGGTTTTGAAAATATCTCTTCAGCATTATTTGGTTTTACGCTACCACCATACAAAATGGTTAAGTTTTCGGCCACTTGATGATTATATCTGTCTTCAAATAAACTACGAATAAAGGCATGCATTTCTTGTGCTTGATCTGGTGTCGCTGTTTCTCCTGTGCCTATCGCCCAAACAGGCTCATAAGCCAATACAATATTTGAATACGCTTCTGCATCTAAATGAAAAAGTGCATTTACCAATTGTGACTCAACCACAGTTTCTTGATTTCCCGATTTACGATCGTCTAATTCTTCACCAAAACAAAAAATAACACGCATATTATTAGCCAATGCTGCATCTACTTTTTTAGCCAGTAATTCATCGGTTTCATGAAAGTATGCACGACGTTCACTATGTCCAAGAATTACTGTATTTACGCCTATTGCTTTCAACATTGCTGCACTAATTTCTCCAGTATATGCGCCATTTTGTGCAAAATGCATATTCTGGGCAATCACTTCAATGTTCGTGTTATGAACTACTTCAACGGCATTTGCTAAATTTACAGAAGTAGGCGCAATCATAACTTCTGCATTTGAAGATTGTGTTTGATTCTTAAGATCGTTTATTAGTTTAAGCGTTTCTTCAGCCGTGTTGTTCATCTTCCAATTTCCGGCTACAATGTGTTTTCTCATCTCTAGTTGGTTAATTTATCTAAGGTTAATTTTATGTTTTTATCCTTGGCACTTTTGGCTTTGAATAAGGCAATATTACCATCTTTATCTAATATAAGGTATCTGGGAATCCAGTTACTGTTTAGAAAATCGCCTAAGGCACCTTTTTGGCCATTAGGTAAAAAGTAATGTTGCCCTTTTAAGTTATATTTTCTAATACCGTTTTTCCAGGCGCGATCGGTTCGATCTACCGACAAAAACAGATATTCAATATTAGGATATTGTTCTTGCAGTTCTTTCAGTTTTGGAAATCCAATGATGCAATCGCGGCACCAAGTGGCCCATACGTCTATAAGAACGACATTTCCTTTTACAGATTCAAACACCTCATCTAATGTGACTTCATTGCCATTAATAGCAATTGCTTTCTCCTGGGAAACTTCTTCTGTAAACACTAAAGGTGGTTCGCAACTTAATGCAAACAAGGTTAAAATAACAATACTGACTTTTTTCATGTTTCTTTTAGTCGATTTTATATCACAAAGGATAAGTCGACTAATTTTAAGGTCATTACAAAAGAAGGCGGATTTAATTATTGAACGATTCAATGATCTTATTTACTTCTTCGATAGTATAATTTCTAAATTCAAAATCTTCTCCAAACAAATCCTTGGCATATGCTTCAACGGTTGAATCGAAACCTGCTTCTCTCCTTCTTTCATTAACGCCTTCAACGGCTTCAATAGGCCAAATAAAATCAATTGGATTGTTTGAATTTAATCCATACGAACTGCCTTGTGTACCGTAAATCTGCATTTTATTATTTTGCATTAAGTAACGATCTTCCATTGTAGCTGCAAGTCTTTTTGGCAATTCATCATTTGAAGCAGCCTCCTTAATAATTGGTAAATAATCAGCTATTTTATTAGAATGTTGAATCACATACCAAGCTACATTATTTGTTCGTTCTCCAACTTTAGACTTGCCAGGATATCCCATTTTTGAAATAACAGAATCTATGAACTTAATATTGCTACTATCAATGGCCAATTGCTTGCCCCAGTCATCAAAATTTCCCGTACCACGATAGCGTTGATCTTCAATTAAAATACTATCCAATTGCTTCTTTAAATCAAAATTTAAACTAGGGCGAGCATTTTCTAAAGTCTGTAATTGGAGATCATCCAAATCTCTCCAGTGCTCTTTTTGCATTACAGTACCATTCTGCAACTCTAATACTCCAGGATTGGAACGCACTACAGTTTTAAGCGCTTTTTCATCACATAAATACCAGTCGAAATTTAAATGGTAGGTGTCATTAAATAATTGTTTGGCATCATCACCCGAAGAAGTTATCCCTATAACCTTGTAGCCTTTTCTTATTGCGTTTTCTGAAAATTCCTTTAATGCCAAAGCGCCTTCTTCTTTTGCACTTTCTAAATTATAGGCAACAATCATAATAAGATGATCTTCATTAAGGAATTGTTCGGTTAAATCGTCTTCTGAAGATTCTATTGAAAAATCTAAAATCGGTGGTTCATAGCCTTCTTCAATAAGCTTGGTTTCAACACCAACATAGTCTCCTTCAACGGTTGGATAACTGCCATTAGTTTTAAATACTTGCTCTTCCCCGTTAACGTTAAACGTCCAGAAGTAATCAACAACTGGTTTAGGTGCATCTTCTGGCACACTCATATTCTCAATGAGGTTATCCCCAATTTTATAAGCTCTAAAATCTTTTGTTGGCAAATGATGTAGAACATGATATCCAAACCAGCCTGATACTAACACACTTAAAACTGCCAAAATAGTTGTGATTTTCCCTTTGAATATTGGCTTGACATGCTTTACTCCAATAAATAGAATGAGTATAAAAACAAGCAAAATAACATCTTTGGTAAAGCTTTCCCAAGGCGTTAGTTTAAGAGCATCACCAAAACAACCACAGTCTTTAACCTTATCAAAATAAGCCGAATAAAACGTTAGAAACGTAAAAAATACGATGAGTGCCAATAAGCTCCAAACCGTGAATTTGCGTTTGTATCCTATTAATAAAAATACGCCTAAAACCACTTCAAGTATGACTGTAAATAATGCTATAGCCAAGGCGTAAGGCTCTAAGAATGGCATATTCAATACATCAGCACTAAAATATTCTTGTAGCTTATAAGAAAACCCAAGTGGGTCATTGAGTTTTATTAATCCCGAAATAATAAATAATGCGCCAACAAGGACGCGTGAAATGTGAACTATATATTTCATGTTATTCGTTTAAATGAATTAATGCAAAAACTGCATAATTAATCATGTCTTGATAGTTGGCATCTATGCCCTCACTTACTAAGGTCTGGCCTTGATTATCTTCAATTTGCTTGACTCGAAGCAATTTCTGTAAAATCAAATCGGTTAATGAGCTCACACGCATATCACGCCAAGCTTCACCATAATCATGATTTTTATCTTGCATTAGTTTTTTGGTTAAAGCTACCTTTTCATCATAATGAGTCAAAGCCTCTTCTAAAGACATATCTGGTTCGTCAACAACACCTTGCTCTAACTGAATCAAGGCCATAGTACAGTAATTTATAATCCCAATAAATTCACTTTCTTGACCTTCATCTACTTTACTTTCTTCATTTTGCTGTAACGCTCTAATTCGTGACGCCTTAATAAAAATTTGATCTGTAAGAGACGGTAAACGTAATATGCGCCATGCGCTGCCGTAGTCTTTCATTTTCTTTTCAAAAAGATCTCTACATGTTGTGATTACAGCATCGTATTGTTTTGAGGTGTTTTGCATAAAAACCATTGAAATTTGCGTAAATTTCGCACAAATATATGTAATGTTCAAAGTTTAAGGTTTAAAGTTTTTAATCGGTAAACCAACAACTTAAACGTAAGTATAAATGACACTAAATTGTAAAGGACAACTTGTTGATTTATCTACGCCAAAAGTGATGGGTATTTTAAACGTTACACCAGATTCTTTTTATGATGGTGGACGGCACACAAGTGATTCGCACGCTTTGAGTCAAGTTGAGAAAATGCTAAACGCTGGTGCTACTTTTATTGATATTGGTGCCTATAGTTCAAGACCAAATGCAGATCATGTGACCCTCGATGAAGAATTACAGCGCATTGTTCCCATTGTTGAATTGATTTTCAAACAATTTCCTGAAACACTACTCTCTATTGACACCTTCAGAAGTAAAGTTGCTGAAACTTGTATAGAATTAGGTGCATCTATAATAAATGATATTTCTGCCGGACAATTAGATGACAACATGATGGCAATGGTGGGTAAATTACATGTCCCTTATATTATGATGCATATGAAGGGCACGCCTCAAACTATGCAACAACACACAACTTACGATGATCTATTGAATGACATCATACAGTATTTTTCAGAACGTATATCCAAAGCGAGATCGCATCAAATCATGGATGTCATCATAGACCCAGGATTTGGTTTTGCTAAAACGGTGTCTCAGAATTTTGAGCTTTTAAATTATCTTGACCTACTAAATACTATTGAATTACCGGTTTTGGTTGGCCTGTCACGTAAATCTATGATCTATAAGACCTTAAAAACCACTTCGGATAAGGCACTAAATGGCACAACTGCCTTGAATAGCATAGCCTTGCTCAAAGGCGCCAATATTTTACGCGTTCACGATGTAAAAGAAGCGATGGAGTGTGTCAACTTAATTAATGAATTGAACTCATGAAGAAAATTGCCGTTTTAATTATTCTTCTTCTCACTATTGGATGTAGCCAACAGCGCGAAGTACAATTACCTCATACGACACTTAATGACATAACTGAAGTGCAGGATGTGTCTCCTGTATATCTATTTTATGATGAAGTGAATGATTCGGTCATTTTCAACAGAAAAAATATGATAAGCACTACCAATTGGTTAGTGAATATTGATAAGCGCTTATCCTTAAAACAAATTTTACCTCATCTACAATATTTGCAAAACAAGCGCAATAAAGCTGGTATGCATAAAAACGAAAATGCCAAAAACTATTTCACCTGTTTTAATCCAGAGACTAAAGGCCTGTCTTTTATTGATTTTACTCAAACCAAGTATGCTTTTAACTTAGAACAAATGGATTCCTTATTATCTAATAAGCCTCTCATAAATGAAAATACAATGATTAGTATTTACTTTCGTCCTGATCGAGCTGTGTTAATTTCATCTAACAGTTATGAGGCTACGAAAATATCAACAAGAGAAAATTACTTAAATGATTTAGATAGTATTCTAAATTTAAACAAATTTCAAAAGGAGATTTTTATTGAAAATGGAATTAATGTTTCTTACGAGGATTATATTTCTTTCAAAAGTGATCTCTTAAAACTTAGAAGCGAAAATATCAAAGTAAGTAATATTGAATATATCTTTAATTAGCTATATTTAGTCCACCAAACCTAACCCTTTGAAAGAGTTTTTCGAGACCATTCCGTTTAGTGTAGTAGACATCATAGATGTTGTACTGGTGGCATTCCTACTGTATTATTTTTACAAACTTGTAAAAGGCACCGTTGCCATTAACATTTTTATTGGTATAGTTATTATTTATCTCATTTTCAAAATCACGCAAGCCTTGCAAATGTCTTTGTTCAGCAGCATTTTAGGTGGTTTTATTAATGTGGGAATGTTCGCTTTAATTGTTGTATTTCAACAGGAAATACGGAAGTTCTTGCTCATGATTGGGTCTTCTAACCTTGCCAACAGAAAGAAATTTTTTAGCCAATTAAAGTTTCTAAAAAATGACAGTATTGCCGAAACTAACATAGAAGCCATAGTTACTGCCTGCACTAAAATGGGAAGTAGTAAAACTGGTGCCTTAATTGTAATTGAACGACACAATAATTTAGATGTTATTGCTAATACTGGCGATGCGATGAATATTGCAGTAACGCAACCAATCATAGAAAGTATCTTTTTTAAGAATAGTCCTTTACATGATGGCGCCATTATAATTTCTAGTAATATTATAAAAGCTACACGTGTGATATTACCGGTTAGCAATGAAGCTTCAATACCTCAACGATTTGGCCTTAGACATCGTGCTGCCATAGGTGTTACCGAAAAAACTGATGCCATTGCTTTGGTGGTTTCTGAAGAAACTGGACAAATTTCTTATATCAAAAATGGTGAGTTTGTTATGAATGAAAATACGCAAGCTTTGTTGGAATTGCTTAAAAAGGATTTAGTATAATGCAATGTAGATTTTGCAATTATCAATCCTCAAATGAATTCAACTTCTGTAGTCGCTGCGGTGAAAAGTTGCAACCCAAGCGCCTCACTATCAAATCGATCTTCAGTGCATTTTTTGCCGAATTTCTGAATTACGATAACAAGGTCACGAAGACCTTCAGGCATATGTTCACTCAACCTGAGGCTGTTATAAATTCTTATATCAGTGGAAGTAGAAAATCGTATGTGAACGTCATTACGTATTTCAGCATTTCACTCACGCTTGCAGCGCTTCAGGTATTTATAATAAAAGAGTTTTATTATGATCTCTTGGTTATCGTACCAACTGAAACAGACGTAACAATTCCGTTTGATCAAAATAGTTTTAACCTGAATTTAATGGATTATCAGGGATTAATAGCCATACTACTCACCCCATTTAGTGGCATCATGTCATGGTTAGCATTCATTGACAATAAAAAATACAATATAGCCGAGCATATCATACTCAATATTTATGCGAGCGCGCAATTTTTTATTATTTGGTTTTTCTGTACTGGCTTCATTATTTGGACGAATACCAAGTTTCATATTGCAAGCATATGGTCACTTGTAGGCTTGTTTATATATATGATTTATGTGTTTAAAAGAATTTTCACCGTTTCCTATATCGTTTCTTTTGCGCGAACCATAATTTATTTCATTTTATTCAGCATCTTTTACGCTGCAGTTTTCTCGCTTTTAGGTGCATTAATAGTTTTATATTTGGTAAAAACCGGACAATTACAGCTTTAAAATGACTTGTAAAAACTGCCAAAGTGAATTTTCAGAAAATCTCAATTATTGTGCTACATGTGGCGCTAAAGTCATTCGCCGGAAACTTACTTTGAAAAATCTATTTTCTAGTTTTAGTG
>CAJHYL010000196.1_pt1 | contig 10467 bp, 9 predicted proteins | sample 9198761 | NCBI WGS metagenome assembly CAJHYL01 (sample SAMEA7708360, study PRJEB35096) | sediment metagenome | biome: marine neritic benthic zone biome [ENVO:01000025]; feature: sediment [ENVO:00002007]; material: shallow marine sediment [ENVO:03000034] sea grass bed [ENVO_01000059] ...
CTTCTGCCTGTTTCCATAGCTTCTTTGCCAATCAGGTCACCATTATGATGGCCAATATATGGATTCAAAAAGGTAATCAAGCCCACAGAATTCATTACCATAGCTTTCGTGTGTTCGGCATTGGCTGTAATTCCTGAAATGCATTTTTCAGCTAGGGATGTACACGCATTCGATAACAAGTCGATAGATTCGAATAATGCTTGTGCTATAACGGGTTCCATTACATTAAGTTGAAGTTGTCCAGCTTCTGCTGCTAAAGTTACTGTTAAGTCATTTCCTATGACTTTATAGCATACCTGATTAACGACCTCTGGAATTACAGGATTGACTTTGGCTGGCATAATTGAAGAACCTGCCTGTAATTCAGGTAGATTTATCTCATTCAATCCACAACGCGGACCAGAAGAGATCAATCTAATGTCGTTACAGATTTTCGAGAGTTTTACCGCAGTTCGTTTCAAAGCACCAGATATCATTACATAGGCGCCACAATCGGAAGTAGCCTCTATAAGATTTTCAGCTTTTACAAAACTGGCTTTGGTAAATTCCTGTAAATACCCAATAGATATCTCCGAAAACCCTTTTGGCGCGTTTACACCAGTGCCAATAGCCGTTGCACCAAGATTTACCTCAAGAATAAGGTCACGAACGCGTTTTAAATTTTTAGTCTCCTCTTTTAAGTTCGTAGACCAAGCTGTAAATTCATCACCAAGTGACATGGGTACCGCATCCTGTAACTGTGTTCTACCCATTTTCAAGACATTAGCGAATTGTGCGGCTTTTTTATCAAGTTGTTTTGTTAAATGATTGAGGTGTTCGAGCAAACTATTCAAATAGTAGTATGTAGCTACTCGAAAACCCGTGGGATACGCATCATTTGTAGATTGTGATTTATTGACATGATCATTGGGATTTAAAATTTCATACTGCCCTTTCTCATATCCGTTTAGTTCTAAGGCCACATTGGCTATGACTTCATTAGCATTCATATTTACGGATGTACCAGCACCACCTTGAAAAACATCGGAAGGAAAATACTGCACGTACTTATCTAGATGCGTCAGGATTTCGTCACATGCCTGAATTATCATTTCAGCCTTGTCCTTTGGAATAGCACCAATTTCTAAATTAGCATGTGCACATGCTTTCTTAGTTATGATAAGACCCTTAATAAACAAGGGATAGTCGCTTATTTTAGCATTAGAAATATTGAAATTATGTATAGCACGCTGTGTATGGATGCCATAATAGCTATCATAATCGACTTCTAATTCTCCTAAAAGATCAACTTCTTTTCTCTTCATCTTATTTTGGTTTATTAACTATATAATTAAAGATATCCTCAGAAATTCTGGCAAGTTGGTCCGTCCCTTTTTCAAAATCTGCTAAATTTTTAGATAGCAGAACCAGGATGTAAGAATTACCATCGGGAAGATAAACCACGGCGGCATCATGATGAACACCTGTTATCGATCCTGTTTTATGTGCAATTTCTAGATCTTTAGGCAAGTACTTTGGAATCATGTCATTCCATTCCTGGGCTTTCAAGATGTCAAGCATAGCCTTAGTATCTTGCTCATTTCCAGCGTTGCCTTCGGCAATAGCCTTCATGATCACTAAAAGATCTCTTGCAGTTGTAGAGTTGCTCAAGCCCTGTTCGTAAGCCTTTATATCTTCGACACCGCGAAGTACTTGAATGTTGTTGGCACCAAGATCACGCATGGTCTGCGTTACCTTTTTGGCGTCCACGATTTCAATTAGAACATTTGTAGCAAGGTTGCTACTAACAGTGATCATAGGCACCATTAATTCGTATAAGGTGACATTTGTTCCAATTTTATTATAAATAATGTCATCGCTGTCGTCTGCAATGTCCATTTGGTAAGGGCTTTTATCAACAATGCTCTTAAATTCATTTTTTAAAACAATGGTATCATTTAAGTTGAAATGACCTTGCGCTTGCTGCTTAAATAATTCTATCATTACAGGCACTTTCATCGTGCTTGCGGCATGATACTGTTCATCAATATGAATAAATATCGTATCTGAAGGATTGCTTAAATCGAGAAATGCTAAGGCCACATCGCCATCAATAGCACTAATCTGGTTTTCAAGATCATTCTGAAGCAATTTTATAGGCGTAATAGTTAATTTTTCTTTACAATTGAAGACTAGAAGAATCACTAGGAGAGAGGCAATACATCGCACTTTCATTGCATTAAGTTTAGATGTACCAAGTTAATATAAAAAATCCTTTAACTCATACTCAGTTAAAGGATTTAAGGGCTAATAAACGTTGAACTTATTTTATCTATGAATTGCATAGCTGCTCGCTTTTGCATACATAATTAAAAGTTCGTTTAATCGTTTGAGCTCTTTTCGGAGTTTTTCATTTAGCTTTTTCATAATGCAACTTTTTAAATTAAATCTTTCTTTTATTATTAGATACTCAAAAACTAAAAAGGTTTACTCCCAGATGTATAAAATTTTCTTAAAAGTGTACTTTCTAACTAGGATAACCTGCATTATGAGTGTCAAATTCACTAATTAACAATTAATAAAATCTTAATTTTTCAGGAATTATAAGATCATAATTGTTATAACTATAAAGAGGCCTCTTAAATTTCTAACTTAAAATTTTTATGCTATGAAAACTAAATTATTAGTCATTTCCCTCTTTACATGTTTTATGATATTTAATTGTAGTGTTGAAGAAGTTAATACAGGCGAATTTGAACAAGATCCTATTGACAACATCCAAACTAGCAAATTAGCTACTCATAAATTCTCAATGAAAGAATCGGGCTCCATTGTAAATGTTAAACCCCAAGATTGTGATAGCGAAGGACAGTATGTATTAACAGGGCATGCTGTTATTCAAAACTTTGGAGAATTTAAAACGTATGCCATTCAGTGTACAGATTTTGGGATTAACAATTACTTGAAAGGTTGGTTTGATGACGGCAACAACAATATTTTATACTTCTATTCTGAAAAGACTGACCAAGATTCAAACGGCCGATATTATCAATATCATTTTATAGGAGGAACAGGAAAATTTGCTGAAGTTACTGGCGAAATCAATGTGTATATTAATGAGAATTTTAATGGCTCTTCGGGAGTTTACTCAAAGCATGCTGAAGGTTCCATTGACTTCTAATTCAAAAAAAAAGTCTTTTAGTTAAGAATACGGCAGTGATTTTATACTGCTGTATTTTTTTGTTATTGTTAGGCTATAATACTTTCATAACCCGAGTTTTTTACAAATAAGCAAGAGCTATTGGTTTGTTCAGCCATTTGATGTACAAATTCCTGTTTTAGATTTGGATCTAACCCAAAAATGTTCAGATCGGCTTCTGGTGTATTTTTAATGATATCCCTGAAGTTTCCAACGTAAACTTGGGTAATTGTTTTAGGTAATCTGGCTAAATCAATAAGGGAATTCAAGAAGTCGTTGGCGATCTTTTCTTCTTCAGGATTTCTTATAACAGTAATTAGTCGTATTTGGGCATTCCAATTCTTTTTAAGTTGATAAGCAATTAAGGTGGATAAATCCAAATTGCCAATATTAAAGTCTAAATGCCAATTGTTTTCCCGATCACTTACCCAAACATTTATCATTTGTTTTTGACCCAGTTGTAATTTAGGATGTCTTTTAAATAATAAGACACCTATTTCTAAACGAATAGATTCCTTGATGACTGGCATAACTTCGGCGTCAAAATGATCGTGTTCTTGTAAGTTTAGAAACACAATATTTGGTCTGAAGAATGCACCGCGTAGTGCTTGATTTCCATGATTTATCCCTTTAACAAATTCACTGGTATTAATAATAGTCCAAGATGAAAACACGCCTTTCTTGTAAAAAGACTCTGAAATTAGAGTGATATGATTTGCTAATTGACTTTTTTCTGAAAACTGTTCTATACCAAGAAGTTTTACAGATCCTTTTGGCTTTGTAATATCTTGTAGAAACTGAAAATTTTCTTTGACCCCATTAATGTCTCTAACCGGGACCATGAGATTTGGCTTCCACGCACGTTGTTGCATGTTTTTCATCCCCCAGCTTCGCTTGGCGGCCCATTCGGCAAATGACACAAACAAACCTGATCGTACATCTTCAAATGGCGTGTCTAAATTTTGTCTCGATAAGAAAAAATAAACCACAAATACGATTAAAATAGTCACTAAACTCACCGTTGAATTAATAATAAACATGGCCAAAACAGATGTAATTAATCCAAACCATGGCACCCATTTATGAATCTTAAATAACGGTCTATAACTTATAAGGCCCAATCGTTGTTCTATAATGACAACAATGTTGATCATGGCATAAGTCACTAAAAAGAAAAGTGTTACTAAAGGCGCGACGGCATTTATATTTCTAAGTAAAAGAGTAACGAAAATTAATCCACCTGTAACTAAGAGTGCATTTCTGGGTTGGCCGTTTCCGCTTTGCCCTCCCAAAAATTTTGAATATGGAATTACATTATGCTGGCCCATAGCAAACAGAATTCGAGACGAACCTACTATTGAAGCTAGAGCCGAAGAGAAGGTCGCTCCTAAGACACCAGCAATAATGAGTTCACCAACATAAGCCTTTTCAATAATTATATTATAATTAGAAATAAGTTCTTGCTCGCTGGCTGATTTAGCCAGCCAATAGGCTAACAACATGTATATTACAAAACTAATACCAATAGCCCAAAGCGTTCCTACAGGTATACTTTTTCTTGGGTCTTTAAGTTCTCCAGACATATTTGCACCTGCCATTATTCCAGTAGCCGCAGGAAAAAATACAGCAAATACGAGCCAGAAATTACTACCACTAAACTCATTTTCGACAGAGCCTTTAAATGTACCCCATTTTAATGCTTCACTTGTGGGTACATCCATAGAACCATTGTAGGCAGCAGCTATAATGGACACTATTGACAATATAATGACCACCATAATGATATACTGCGTTTTAATGGCTAAGTTGGCGCTAATATAGGCTATGGTGAATAAGAACAAGAAGACAATTATATCAACCAAAAATGGATCATGTTCTGGAAAAATCCCTAACCAGCCTTCCCTAAAACCAAAAATGTACATAGTGACAGCCAAACCTTGAGAAATATATCTTGGAATTCCTAGACTTCCTCCAACTTCGAGACCTAATGACTGTGAGATTATAGCATAGGCACCACCTGCACCAATGCGAATATTAGTAGTTATAGCCGACATAGAAAGGGCTGTACAAAGCGTAATTAAAAATGAAATAAATATGATAAGCCAAGTGCCTAATAGGCCGGCATTACCAACTACCCATCCCATTCTTAAGTACATTATAACACCAAGAATGGTTAAAAGTGTAGGGGTAAATACGCCACCAAACGTTCCAAACTTTTTAAGTGTTTTTGTACTCTTTTTCATTAAAATTGAATTCCCCTATATTATTTCGTCAAATTAAGAATAATTTAATTATTAGAAAGCGTTCAGAGAATTTGAATTTAACCATCAATTACATTAGTCGCAATTATAGTTGTGCAAGAAATAGCATGTCTTACAACTATGTTAAAAATTGGTTTTTTAGACTAATATTATGTATTTTAAGGCTAACAAAATTGTTGCCTTGAAAAGAATAATCTTAATCACATTACTCGGTGCATTTATATATTCTTGCACCGCTTTAAAGAATAACACAACGGCTTTATCTTCTAAAGATCTAGACACTTTTGTTTCTAATGAACCTATTGAAGTAGATTTGCGTTGGGCCGAACCCCAAATGACAATGGCTATGATGCAAGTTAGAAATATGGGACTCGCACCAGTTGGAAGTACAGCTGGAAGAATTGACATCTCAGGCCAAGCTAGCTTTTTGCGTATATCTAAGGATAGCGTATCAGGACGATTACCATTTTTTGGTGAACGACAATTTGGGAGCACATATAATACTATTGATAATGGAATTAATTTTGAAGGGATTCCAAAAAACTACAAAATTACTGATGGTAAGCGATCTAGTAAAGTAATAAGCTTTACTGTAAAAGATAGCAAAACCAAAGCTGAAAGTTATAATGTTAGACTAGTGGTTTATACTAATTTAAGCTGCCTGTTAGATGTTAATAGTTCACATCGATTTCCTATAAGTTACCGAGGTAGAATTTTAGAGGGTAAAGAAGTGACATTATTATCTTCAAATGATATAAATTGAGACTAAGAAACTCATCAATTACTTTCAATTCGTAAAAAAACACTATTTTTCCATGTGACTATTCAATAAGAAACATGGAAGAAACTGTACCTCACATCCCTAAAAAAAAGAAAAAGAAGGGTAAGCTTGATTCTGGTGATTACTGGAAACAACTAATACGATTAGAAAAACTCAGAAGAAGTTCTGAAGTTAAAACTACTGTCGTTTTTTCTTTTCACAGTTTAATTCTAGGACTCTGCGCCGATCGAATGGATTATTTTAAAGCATTACTGTCAGATAACATTTTAATGTTAATATTTGGAATTCTCTGGATATCGGCCACTTTAATTTCTATATTTTACTGTTTTAAAGTTTTTAAACCCATTATAATTAATGCCAATTATGACCCTAATATTTTCTTTTTTGGTGATGTGGCGAGTAAATTTAAGGATGTAGATGAATACGTCAAAACTGCTATTGATATAACTGGAACGGACGATAAATTATTTCCACAATTAGCACAACAATTACATGTAGAAAGTATGATAGTAGCAGCAAAATTTAAAAATGTAAAGAAGTGTATCTTCTATTTTATGTTGAGTATTCTGTTTGTTATTTTGGTTATTGCATCCATGCTTTTGGGATAAATCTAATGATCACCCAATAAGACTATAAAAAAAATATTACATTTGAATCTAAGCTATTAATTAAAAATAACTCATTCATGAAATTCTCTAAGCTATCCTTCATCTTAGTTTTACTTGTTGTATTTGCCTGTAAAAGTGATGACGACTCTTCAAGTGGTCCAGAAACTGTGACACCAAACATCACTATTGATGTTGATGCTATAATCGCATTAGCAGCTAATTCAGATATAACCGATCTTGTTAATTTTGGACAACCAGTAGGTGTTTCCTCAGCTGATTATACCGCTGAACTCAATGAAAATGATACGTTTAGACTAGGCGTGCCAGGCGGATTGCAAGCGGGAGATCAATTATTATATTATGAATTTGATTTTGGACCAGCAGATTCCATTATTGATTTATATCTGGAGGCTCTAAATTGTATTGATGAATTTGGAGAGCCAGACCCAACATGTCAATCAGATTTTGTTCAAAGTATAGACATTCGTGCGTTTAATGCCGAGGATGAAGAAGACCTCGAATGGAAATATGATATTATTTGCTATGTCAAACGTGGTGATGATTATTTTGGTCCTTATATTATTGATCCGAAAATTAAAATAAAGTCTAGAAATTCTCAGTAACTGTTGAATTTGTTTAAAAAACCTCTTAATACAAAAACACTTTTAAAAGCCCTGCTCACGTTGGGCTTTTTTTTGCTAGTCTCAAATTTGGCAATAGCTCAAGATCAACAATTGAGTGACAGCTTAGAAGTGCTGTACAAAAGTGGAGATTATGAGGATGCTCAAAAGCTGGAGATATTAAAACTACTATCTGAAGAAGAAACCAATGCAGACAAGCAGCTAAATTTTAGCCTTCAACTTTTGGTTGAAGCTAAAAGTCAGGGCGCACCAACCTATGAAATGTATGGTTATCTGCAACAAGGGAATGCCTATCAATCTAAAGGTGATCTCACTAAAGCTTTAGAAAATTACCTAGAGGCTATTGGCGTGGCACATGAAAATAACTATGAAGCGAAAGAAGGTGCTATTAATATTTCTATCGCAGATGCCTATTCAATCATGGGTGATAGTGAAACTGCAGTTGATTATTACAAAAAAGGCATTGAGATTTTAGAGCGTGTTGGGGACTCAATAGATCTAGCATCTGGTCAACTTAATCTGGGTGACGAATATTATAATCAGCAGAAATTGGATTCGGCACTCATAATGTTTAATGCATCAGGTAAAATTTTTAAAGCACTTGAATACGAATTAGGTGAAGCCTATAATTTAGGTAATGTTGGTCTAGTTCAAGCCGAACTAGGTGAAACCGAACTCGCACAAGAAAACTTATATAAGGCCATTGACATTATGACGGAATATGGTGATTATCAACCCATTTGTGTGTACCTCAATGCCATGTCAGATATTTATGAATCTAAACGAAACTATAGGAAGTCACTGCAGTATGGTAAACGAAGTTTGGAACTAGCTATGCAATTTGGCTTAAAAGATGAAATAGGCGAAGCTCATTTAAGGTTATCAAATATTTATGAAACCAGAGGAGATTTACGTAGTTCTTTTAAACATTATAAAGACCATATTACCTATAGAGATAGCGTAGTTAGCGTAAAAGGTTCACAGAAAATGGCGAATGAACGTACAGAATATGAAGTGGGACAAAAGCAATTAGAATTAGATTTAGTCAATCAACAAAAAAAGACTCAACGTATTATAGTAATTGCCATTGCCATTGCATTACTTTTAAGTGCCTTATTAGCCGTATCACTATTTAAGCGTAATAAATTAATGAAACGCGCAAACGCCATTATTGCTTCAGAGAAAGAGCGTTCAGACAATTTACTTAAAAATATATTACCAGAAGAAACCGCCGAGGAACTAAAAGAACATGGTGAAGTTGAGGCAAAATCCTATGATGAAGTTACTGTATTATTTACTGATTTTAAAGGCTTTACATCTCAATCGGAAAAATTAAGCCCAGCCGATTTAGTCAAAAGTATTAACTACTACTTTTCCAAATTTGATGCCATTGTCGAGAAATATGAACTAGAGAAAATTAAGACTATAGGTGATGCCTACATGTGTGCTGGTGGCCTACCAGATCCATTAGAAGATCACGCAGCCAAGGTCTGTCAGGCAGCATTAGAAATGGCAGAATTTGTAAAAACTACCAAGCGAAGTATTAAGCATGACTTGGCCAAATTCGATATTCGTATTGGATTAAATACAGGTCCTGTAGTTGCAGGTGTTGTTGGTACTAAAAAATTTCAATACGATATTTGGGGAGATGCTGTAAATACAGCGGCACGAATGGAAAGTTCAAGTGATATTGGGCGTGTAAATATAAGCGAATCTACGTATCAGCAATTACAGAATTACGATGTCTTTGAATTTGAACATAGAGGTGCTTTAGAAGCCAAAGGCAAGGGTAAAATAAACATGTATTTTGTAAACTACGTTGTTTAATTACCACGACGTAGTCTTTTTTATCGCATCTTACGCCAGCTTGTTCCTTTCACACATTCGCAATCACTAGCGCCTTGCAAGAAATTCAGTCCTACAGTTATAGAATGTGTTCCTGAATTAAATCGGGCTAAATCGTTTATTGTAATTTGATAAGAATATCCAAAATAAAACTTGTTTTTTGAAGCGCCAGCCATTGGACCAATATTTAGCGGCTTAAAGAATTGATCGTTCAAAAAACGATAGGAGGCACCAACCCAAAAATAATCACCTTCTCGGTTATACCAACGCGTTTTAAAATTCACATCAGTACTTGAACGTTTATCACTCCAATACAATTGATAATACACCGATGGCTCTAATTCAAGATTTCTGTTGTTCTTATTGGTTAATATAAATCCCGAGTAAAGTTGAAAATTAAGTAAATCGCCGGGTTCGGCACCTACAAAGTCATCAATGTCTTTCTTAATAATATTACTGGCATTTAAGCTAAAATAGAAGTCATTAAACCTATAGAGAAAGCCAACATCAAAATTATGGTTCGTTCTCGCGCGATCATCTGTAATGGCAGGATCACTAACTGGTGATCCGTCGATATCTTGAAAATTTTCAATTGCTATTCTAAATGTATTGATATTGTACGAAAGGCCCAATGATAAATACTGCTTAGAAGTATAATCCAAGATCATATGGTGAGCAAATGAGAATTTAGCCCCTTTTTGACGTGTGTTTCCGTTTCTATCGTTATACAACGAAGCGCCAATTCCAGTTCTATTAGCGATTCTAAAATCGGCAAATAACGCTTGATTATCTGGTGCATTTTTTATACCTACCCACTGTGTTAGACCATTAGCTCTTATTCTCAATTCATCTCCAATACCAGCATATGTTGGCGAAATCACAAACGGATTATCTGCCAAATATTGCGTCCATACCGGCAGATTTAACTCCTGCGCTTGTCCATACGAGAAGACTAAAAAGAGAATATATAAAGTAGTTTTTTTCATGTCGTTAGTTTTAGTGTTTCGGAGACTTACCTATATAGTGTAAAGTGTCCAACATACTCTTTGTTTAGGGCCACGCTATTTGGTCTAACCACATACCAATAGTCGCCTGTTGGTAATTCGGTTCCATTATAACGACCATCCCAATATTCACCTACGCGATATGAGCC
>CAJHYL010000375.1_pt1 | contig 10391 bp, 8 predicted proteins | sample 9198761 | NCBI WGS metagenome assembly CAJHYL01 (sample SAMEA7708360, study PRJEB35096) | sediment metagenome | biome: marine neritic benthic zone biome [ENVO:01000025]; feature: sediment [ENVO:00002007]; material: shallow marine sediment [ENVO:03000034] sea grass bed [ENVO_01000059] ...
TAAATTTCGGTAATAACCGTCTTTCTTTTTAAGGAGTTGCTTATGAGTGCCCTGTTCTACTATTTTGCCCGCATCCATAACAATAATATTATCGGCTTTTTTAATAGTGGCCAAACGATGCGCAATAACAATAGATGTTCTGCCTTCAGTTATTTTATCGGTAGCATCTTGAATGAGTTGCTCAGAATATGAATCTACTGAGGAGGTGGCTTCATCTAATATTAAAATACCTGGATTAGTAACATAGGCTCTTAAAAAAGAAATAAGTTGCCGTTGTCCAGAAGATAACATCACACCGCGTTCTTTTACGTTGTAATGATACCCATTCGGTAAACTCGTGATAAACTGATGAATGCCTATCTGTTTTGCTGCCTTTATTACTTGTTCTTCTGTAATATCAGGATCTCTAAGTGTAATGTTATTTAAAATGGTGTCTGCAAATAGAAATACATCTTGTAAAACCACAGCAATCTGACTTCGAAGGGATTGTAATGTAAATTGATTAATGTTTGTGCCATCAATTTTTATAACACCAGAATTAATCATATAAAATCTATTCAATAAATTGATAATGGTAGATTTACCAGCGCCTGTGGCACCTACAATTGCAATGGTTTCACCAGCATCTACATTGAACGAAATACCTTTTAAAACTTCTTCGTCTTCGACATATGAAAAATGTACATTTTCAAATTTAATCTCACCTTCAAATTGGGTTGCAATTTGCTTCCCTTGGTCATCAATTTGTGATTCGGTATCCAAAACCCTAAATACACGGTCGGCGGCTACCATACCCATTTGTAAGGTATTAAACTTATTAGCGATTTGATTAAGTGGCCTAAACATCATAGGAATCATCATAATAAATGCTGTTAAATCACCGAGGGTAGTAACTTGTTGATTTATTACACTTAGTGCTCCAAACCATACGACGACGCCAAGGGTTATAGAAGAAAAAATTTCGGCTACCGGAAAGAAAATAGAGTTGTACCAAACCGTTTTTAACCAGGCTTTCTTATGCCTATCGTTTATTTTCTTGAAATTATCATATTCCTTTTGTTCTCTTGTAAATAATTGAAGAATTTTCATTCCTGTAACCCGTTCTTGAACAAAAGAATTTAAATTAGAAACTTCGGTTCTCACTTCTTCAAAAGCACCTTTCATGTACTTTTGAAAGATCTTTGTTGCAAATACTATAATTGGTAAGGTACAGAACACTATGATACTAAGTCTCCAATTCATCCATAGCATCACACCACCTACAATCAGCATTTTAAGAATATCACTAAATATCATAAACAAGCCCTGTCCAAAAATATCGGCAATACGCTCCATATCAGTTACTGAGCGCGTGATGAGTACACCAACAGACGAATTATCGTAGTATTTCATCTTAAAATTGAGGACGTGCTTAAACAATTTTGTTCGTATATCTCGAACCACAGATTGCCCAAGATAACTGGCAAAATAAATAAACATAAAATTACTGAGCACTTCTAAAATGAGTAAGCCCAGCATAATCATTATATAAGGTAAGAAGCCTTCTAGTTTTTGGTTGCTAATGTTTTCGTCAATAGCCAACTGCAAAACTTTTGGTCTCGCAGCACCAAATATGGCTAAACCAACAACCGTTAAAAGACACAGCAAAAATATCCACTGGTATGGTTTAATATAAACCAATAAGCGCTTAAATAAACGTGTGTCAAAAACAGATTCTTTAGTACTAGCCATTATATAAAAATGTTTTTGGGATATTCAATTTTCTTCAAATATAAGCCATGAGCAGGAGCAGATGGACCTGCTTCACTTCTATTTTCAGAAGCAATAATCTTATGAAGCTGTTCTACTGGCATTTTACCTATTCCTATTTCTATAAAAGTTCCTACTATGGCTCTAACCATATTCCTTAAAAAACGATCTGCGGTAATTTCAAATTTCAGCTCATTAGATGTTACCGACCACGCTGCATGATTTATATCACAATAATACGTTTTTACATCTGTATTTGATCTTGAAAAGCATTTAAAATTTTTATAATCGAATAAGATTTTTGATGCCTCATTGAGTTTATTTACATCAATTGGTTGTTTAAGATAAAACGCGTTTTCATAACTGAAGGGATCTTTCTGAGTTGTTATCCTGTAGATGTAAGATCTACTTACGGCATCAAATCTGGCATGAGCTTCATTGTTTACTTTATGGATATTGATCACCGCAATATCTTTAGGTAAGAACGCATTGAGCTTGTAGATTAATCTTACATAATCAAAATCGTGATCAGAATCAAAATGTGCAAACATTTGTAATGCATGCACACCAGTATCTGTTCTGCCAGCACCTACAACACTTATAGCGGTCTGTAATAACTTAGAAAGTCCGTCTTCTAATACTTCTTGAACCGAAATAGCATTAGGTTGGTTCTGCCAGCCATGATAGGCTTTTCCGTTGTAAGCCAATTCTATGAAATACCTCAAACTAAATTAATACTTTTGTTTGCAGGCCAAAGATAAATAGAAATGCGTTCTTGAAATCACAATATTTTCCTAATGAAAAAAATCCTATTACTCTCTGATTCTCATGGCTATATAGACACTGATATTCTAAAATACGTGCAACAAGCCGATGAAGTATGGCATGCAGGAGATATTGGTGATTTACAGGTAACCGATAGTATTAAAGCCCTCAAACCACTAATAGCTGTTTATGGAAATATAGATAATGATAAAGCACGTTTAGAATTCCCAGAACATCAACGATTTAATTGTGAAGGTATTGAGGTTTGGATGACGCATATAGGTGGTTACCCAAACCGATATGATAGACGTGTTAAAGAAGACATACAAAGACGTCCACCAGATCTTTTTATTTGCGGTCATTCTCACATATTAAAAGTTATCCACGACAAGAAATTAGATTTGTTGCATATGAATCCTGGTGCTATAGGAAAGCATGGATTTCATAAAGTGCGAACCATGCTCCGTTTTCAAATCGATAATAAGAACATTAGCAATTTAGAGGTCATAGAATTTAAACGTTAAAAGAAGAACCCTAACATGTTAACATGTTAGGGTTCACGCACTAATATTACTAAGATGTTATTAGGTTTATCTCAATCGATCAACAGATTTTACAAGATCTTCATCCTTTTTAATAGCCTTATTGGCTAAGACTAAAAATACGATAGAAAAAATAGGAAGAAGCATCCCAATACCTTTCTCAGAAACATCACTTGTTTCTCCAGATAAGCTTAGAGATCGATACACAAATAATCCTAGTAAAATAAAGTTTAATATGATATTTACTCGTCCTAAAACGAATTGTAATTGTCTATTTTTAAATAAAAATACAGTAACAACGGCTAATGCAGCAGACGCCATAAACAACGAAAAATATAACATATCATCCTTAGCATAAACCAAAACTTCGTTCGCATTAGACCATAGATCAAACATAAACGATAATCCTGCAGATATTCCTGCAGATATTAAAAGGTATATGGTTTGTATTCGTTGTATCATTTTTAAGAAGGACAAAAATAATAGTTTCTTTTTTAATACATCACACTAATATTAAAAATAAAGTTGTATAATTGCACTATTAAAGCTAGACTCTACAAGGCTTTAGCTTTAATATCTTCAAGTTAAAATCATATCATTTTTCCCCTCACTTCCTCAAAGGAACATCTGGAATAATGTAATTCAAATAAAAATATTAGATATTCAACAATGTTTGAAATTTCACAATTAAAAGAGAAAAAGCTTCCTGAATTACAGGATATTGCTAAAGGGCTTAAAATTTCTAAATATCGCTCTTTAAAAAAATTAGATTTAGTTTACAAAATACTAGATCATCAAGCTGCAAATCCTTCTGTGGCACCACAACCAAAGGAAACCAAAAAGCAAGAACCAAAACACAGAGAGCGGGTTCAACGTAAGCCTAATACGCCTCCAAAAGCTAAAGCACCTGAAACAAAACAGAAGCCTGAAGCTAAACAGAAGCCTGAAGCTAAACAAAGGCCAGAAGCTAGTGCTAAAGAAGAACAACCTAAGAAGGAAGTACCTGCTCAAAATCAAAATAGACCCCAACATCGTAAAGATAAAAGGCAGCACGACGGTCCAAAACACTCTAGAGGCAACGAAAGACGCGATAACAATGGCAACAAAGACAACCGAAATAGATATCGCGAACCAGATTTTGAATTTGATGCCATAATTGAAAGTGAAGGTGTGCTAGATATTATGCAAGATGGGTATGGATTCTTGCGTTCTTCAGATTATAACTATTTATCTTCTCCAGACGATATATATGTATCACAATCTCAAATTAGATTATTTGGTCTCAAAACCGGTGATACTGTTTTAGGTAATGTTAGACCTCCTAAAGAAGGTGAAAAGTATTTCCCATTAATAAAGGTTAATAAAATTAATGGTCTCGACCCTCAAATTGTTCGTGATCGGGTATCATTTGAACATTTAACACCATTATTCCCTCAAGAGAAATTTACATTAGCTGAAAGACAGAGTACGATTTCAACACGTATAATGGATTTATTTTGCCCAATTGGGAAAGGACAACGTGGTATGATAGTTTCGCAACCTAAAACAGGTAAAACAATGTTATTAAAAGATGTTGCGAATGCTATTGCTGCTAATCATCCAGAGGTCTATCAAATGATTCTACTCATTGATGAACGACCAGAAGAAGTTACTGACATGCAGCGTAATGTAAAAGGAGAAGTTATAGCCTCCACTTTTGATAAAGAAGCCAATGAGCATGTAAGAATTGCTAATATTGTTTTAGAAAAAGCAAAACGTTTAGTAGAATGTGGTCACGATGTTGTGATTTTGTTGGATTCAATTACAAGATTAGCGCGTGCATACAATACTGTGCAACCTGCCTCAGGTAAAATTTTAAGTGGTGGTGTTGATGCTAACGCATTACATAGACCAAAACGATTCTTTGGAGCTGCGCGAAAAATTGAAAATGGTGGATCGTTAACCATAATTGCCACAGCACTTACTGAGACTGGTTCTAAAATGGATGAGGTCATCTTTGAAGAGTTTAAAGGAACAGGTAATATGGAACTTCAGCTTGATAGACGTATTGCGAATAGAAGAATTTTCCCTGCTATAGATTTAGTGTCGTCAAGTACACGACGAGATGATCTATTATTGGATGAAAATACTATTCAACGTATGTGGATTATGAGAAAGTACTTAGCTGATATGAACCCAGTAGAAGCTATGGAATTTATCAACGATCGCTTTAAGCAAACACGAAATAATGAAGAATTTTTAATTTCAATGAATAGCTAATTCAGAAATCTATATATAAAAAAACCCTCTCTATTTAGAGAGGGTTTTTTGTTTAGTGATAATTCTTTTTATAAAGAAGCAATATGCTTAGCTAAACCAGATTTAAGGTTGGCTGCTTTATTCGCATGAATAATATTGCGCTTAGCTAGTCTATCTATCATAGATACCACTTCAGGAAACAACTTTTCTGCATCTTTCTTCTTAGTTGCGTCGCGCAATTTCTTGATAGCATTACGCGTAGTTTTGTGTTGATACCTGTTTCTTAAGCGTCTCGTCTCGTTACTTCTAATTCTCTTTAAAGCTGACTTATGATTTGCCATTCTTATATTTTATTTTTGTAGCCCGTAGGGGATTCGAACCCCTGTTACCAGGATGAAAACCTGGCGTCCTAACCCCTAGACGAACGGGCCGGCTTAATTCTCATCTATTTAATGAACTGCAATACTATATTGCGGATGCAAAAATACAACTATTTTTATTTGTTGCAACTGCAATCGATTTTTTTTTAAATTTTATTGATTAGTAGGCTTTTGCAAACAAAACTCGCCTATTTGATAGATTACCCGAATAGACACATTTACCCGTTTCTTCTTCTACATCCAAGGGAATACATCTAATTGTCGCTTTTGTCAATTCCTTTATTTTGTTTTCGGTTTCTTCAGTGCCATCCCAATGTGCAGAAATGAAACCGCCTTTTTCTTCTAAAACACTTTTAAACGTCTCAAAATCATCAACTTGTGTGGTGTGAGACGCTCTAAAATCGAATGCTTTTTGGTACAAGCTCTTTTGTATTTCATCCATAAGATTACTAACAGTTTCAACAACGTCTTCTTGTTGTATTATGTCTTTAGACAGGGTATCACGTCTAGCAAGCTCAATGGTACCGTTTTCTAAATCTTTTGGTCCTATAGCTAACCTAACCGGAACACCTTGAAGCTCATATTGCGCAAATTTTGCGCCTGGACGGTGTGTCGTTCTATTGTCATATTTGCAAGACATACCAGCTGCCTTCAACGCTTTAATTAAATTGTCGGCGAGCTTGTTTATAGCTTCTAATTGTTCATCACTTTTATAAATAGGTACAATAACCACTTGAACAGGTGCCAATTTAGGTGGTAGAACTAATCCTTTATCATCACTATGCGTCATTATTAAAGCGCCCATTAATCTTGTTGAAACGCCCCAAGAGGTTGCCCAAACATGATCTAATTTACCTTCTTTATTAGCAAACTTTACGTCAAAAGCTTTTGCGAAATTCTGTCCTAAAAAATGCGACGTACCCGCTTGCAAGGCTTTTCCATCTTGCATTAAGGCTTCAATACAAAGTGTTTCTTCTGCACCAGCAAAACGCTCACTTTCGGTTTTGATCCCTTTTATTACAGGAATTGCCATAAACTGTTCTGCAAATTCTGCATATATATTATTCATTTGCACAGTCTCATCCCAAGCTTCTTCCTTAGTAGCATGTGCGGTATGCCCTTCTTGCCATAAAAATTCAGCAGTTCTTAAAAATAAGCGTGTGCGCATTTCCCAACGCACCACATTGGCCCATTGATTAATCAAAATAGGTAGGTCTCTATACGATTGAATCCAACCTTTGTAGGTATTCCAAATAATAGCTTCACTTGTAGGCCTTACAACCAATTCTTCTTCTAACTTAGCCTCAGGGTCTACTCGTAATTTGCCTTTATTATCAGGATCATTTTCTAACCTGTAATGCGTTACTATTGCACATTCTTTGGCAAAGCCTTCTGCGTTTTTTTCTTCAGCTTCAAACAAACTTTTAGGTACAAAAAGCGGAAAATAAGCATTTTGATGGCCAGTTTCTTTGAACATTCTATCGAGCTCGGCCTGCATTTTCTCCCAAATTGCATAGCCATATGGTTTAATTACCATACAACCACGAACCGCAGAATTCTCTGCTAAATCGGCCTTTACAACGAGTTCGTTATACCATTTTGAATAATCTTCACTCCTGCTTGTAAGATTTTTACCCATATTTTGCAATTTGGCACAAATATTGTGACTATGTTAAATAAAAAAATAGTTCAGCAAAACTAACTATTTTTGTAGTGTTCAACAATTAATATTAAATAGATATGCAATCAAATTACCACTTACGATCTAAATTCTATTTTGTTGGCGTTCTTGCAAGTGCGTTTTTATTGGCATCTTGTGGTTCTTACCAATATGCAGGCTATGAGGAAGATTCAATCTACGGTAGTTCAAACGAGGATATTCGATATGTAGAAAATACACCTACACAGGATTCGAATGTAGAAACTTCCAATCAAGATGATTCGGGCTATTACGATAATTACTTCAGAGATAAAACTACACAGTATGGAAGTGTAACAGAAGATGATGTGATTTTTACAGATATTGACTCTTACCAAGGATCTTATGCTGGTGAAGGAGATTATAATGAAGGCTATGCAGGTTGGGGAGAAGATCACAACGAAGATGTGGTAATTAATATCTATGGTGGACATTTATTCAATAGTATTCGTTGGAATAGACCTTGGGGTTGGAATTACGGATGGAACATAGGCCTAAATTGGTGGAACAATCCTTGGGGTTGGAATACTGGCTGGGGCTGGGGTTGGAATAACCCATGGGGTTGGAATACTGGCTTCGGTTGGGGCTGGGGTTGGAATAACCCATGGTATTGGAATACTGGATTCTGGTGCCCACCTTTTGGCGGATTTTATGGTAATGGATATGGATATTATGGCAGTAGAGCTGTTGCATTTAATGCGTCTAGACGAAATGCTAATGGTATTGCAAGTTTAAGTAGAAGAAGTTCAGCAAATAATAATGCTAATAGCAACGTTGGAAGACGAGGCACAAGTCTTAATGGTCAATCATCTTACAATAGAAATTCTAGGCGTTCAAGAACGGACGTAAATAGACCAAATAACTCTATAAGACCGAATACAGCTATTCGTCCAAATACGTCGTCAAGACCAGCGAACACTAGACCTCCTAGTAATAGTACTAGACCTTCAACTAAAATAGATAGACGAAGAACTAGACCTTACATTGGAAATAGTAATCGCACTAATCCACGAATAAATAATTCAAGTCGAACTGGGTCTCGTTCTAGAGCTGTTAGAAGTACGAGAAGTAATCCGAATTTTGGAAATCGTTCTATCAACAGATCTAGATCAAGCGGTGTTAACCGTTCATCTTCTGGAAATAGAAGTAGTGGATTTTCGAGATCGTCTTCTCCATCTAGAAGTAGTGGAAGATCGAGCGGAAGATCTGGTGGATCAAGACGTAACAACTAATTCGTTAGGCTTACTGATTTAAATTCCTTATAACATAATAATTTCAATATGAAAAAGATATTAACTTTATTCATAGGTATACTTTTTATGCCTTTTTCTAACGGACAAGATATAACTGATGCTGTTAGATACTCTACAGATGATATAAAAGGCACTGCCCGATTTCGATCAATGAGCGGTGCATTTGGAGCCTTAGGTGGCGACTTATCGGCGGTAAGTGTTAATCCTGCTGGTTCGGCCATATTTAATAGAAGCCATGCTTCAATTTCTTTATCCAATTTCAACTTCGATAATGAGGTTGATTATTTTGGTAGCATGACCTCAAATTCAGATTCAAATTTTGAACTTAATCAAGGCGGAGTTGCTTTTGTTTTTGAAAGTACCGATGACTCACCATGGCGCAAGATTGTAATTAGTTTAATATATGATCAAACTCAAAATCTCGACCAATCCTTTTTTGCCACAGGAACAAATACCACATCTATTGATAGCTATTTTTTGGCTTATGCTCAAGGGCTTCGATTAGATGAAATTTCGGCATTTGAAGGGGAGTCGATTACGGATGCTTACGGCGATATTGGGGCTATATTTGGTTATGGACATCAGCAAGCGTTTTTAGGCTTTGAGAGTTTTATTCTAGAGCCCGAAGATATAAACGATGATGCCAATACAGTTTACTTTTCTAATATAGCACCAGGCACATTCAATCAAGAGTTTTCTTATGCTTCAACAGGTTACAACGGAAAATTTGGAGTAAATGCCGCTATTCAACATAAAGACAACCTTTATTTAGGAGTAAACTTGAATTCTCATTTTTTAAATTATACGAAGTCTACATTCCTATTTGAAGAAAACTCCAATCTAGATTCTTTCGTAACTGAAGTAGGATTTGAAAATAATTTAGCAGTTGAAGGAAGAGGGTTTTCTTTCCAGCTAGGGTTAATTTCTCAACTTACAGATATGGTTCGAGTTGGCCTGTCTTATGATTCTCCAGTATGGTATGATATTTCGGAAGAGACCACACAATATTTGGCTACCACCCAAACTGCCAATGGTGCCAATGCAACCACAGTACTAGATCCTCGAATTGTAAACATATTTCCTGACTATAAACTTCAAACACCAAGTAAACTCACAGGAAGTATAGCACTAATTTTAAATAAGCAAGGTTTAATTAGTTTTGATTATGCACGAAAAGATTATAGTAAAATGAAATTTAGACCTGAATCTGACACCTTTTTTGCCGCTCAAAATAATTTAATTAGTAATGCTCTTGGCGTTTCTAATATCTACAGAATTGGTGGCGAATTGAGACACAACGAGTTTAGTTTTAGAGGTGGATACAGATTTGAAGAAAGCCCATATGAAGATACCAATTTTTATGGTGACTTAACAGGTTATTCTCTTGGTTTAGGCTATAGTTTTGGCAACACTAGATTAGATTTAGCATATGAAAATTCAAATCGAGAAATAAATCATCAGCTTTATAATATTGGACTAACTGATGCAGCTAGAGTTGATACGAATAATACAGATATTACCTTATCACTGAGTTTTACACTTTAGATAATACAATTGTTATTAGAATAAGAAAAGCCTGAATAAAATTCAGGCTTTTCTTATATACTAATGTCTTATCTTTTAAGGGCAAAGTGTGCTTTAAACGTTCGTTTACTGCTGTTTAGTGGTTCATCAAATTCTACCACAAACCAATAATCACTCGATGGTAGTAACGCACCATTATAAGTTCCATCCCAACCTTGTCCCAACGGACTGAGCTGCTTGA
>CAJHYL010000041.1_pt1 | contig 10340 bp, 6 predicted proteins | sample 9198761 | NCBI WGS metagenome assembly CAJHYL01 (sample SAMEA7708360, study PRJEB35096) | sediment metagenome | biome: marine neritic benthic zone biome [ENVO:01000025]; feature: sediment [ENVO:00002007]; material: shallow marine sediment [ENVO:03000034] sea grass bed [ENVO_01000059] ...
AAAAATGTCAAAATCAAAAGTATGTAAAACTTTTGTGGGCCTTCAATGTGTTTCCAGTGTAACGATGTCAAAATAGTACCGCCTAAGAAACCAATCCAAAGTATTGAGTTATAAATTCCAAAAAAATTGGTATCAGAGATAATAAGTCTCACAGCATCAACAACAGATCCTTGAGAGCTAGAATATTTCAACGGTAGTATGATCAATGATGTGAAAAGGATGTCTATTTCCTTTGCAACAGCATACGGAAGGACTACTAAAACTAATGGGATTAGCCCACCAATACCATACATAACAATATTCTTTACAGGCCAACGCTTTTCTATAAAGATTGAATATGCGCATAAAAATATACCGATTACTATGACAAGGTAAGCTAAATTCATGCGCATGAGTACAGCTATGGATAGTAATGCTCCAATTATTAAGGAAGTCTTCGAAGTTATACCTTTTGTTACCAGAATAGTAAGTGCCCACATCAATGGCACAGTAACAATGAGTTCAGGAGAGGTGGCCTGACCATTTGCAGTTATAGAAATAAAAACAATACTCATGACTGCAGCAAGAAAACCAGTAGGCTTATTCCAAATATGGCTTCCAGTCCTGTATGTAAAATATGCAGCAAAGCCTAAGCAAATAGCGCCTATTATTCGTGCAGCAATGATGCTTTTGCCAAAAAACCAGATTGATATCGCAAAAGGTACATATGCTAAAGGTGGCTTGAGATCCCAGAGTTCTGTATATGGAAGGTGGCCCTCTACAAGACTTTGAGCCATTAGAAAAAATGTTGCTTCATCTAAGCCTATTGTCGTGCGAAAGAAATATGGAATTCTGAGTAGTATTGAGACCAATATTAGTGTAAATAAAATTAATAAATTTGTATTTTGTTTGCACCAATCTCTAATACTTGATTTTGAAAATAGGAGGCTAATTGGTTTTTGCAAAACAATGTATGCTATCAATATAAATGACAACAATATTGCGCTTGCAATCAAGCCAAATACCATACGATTGGCTTTATTAGTATAAAATTCTAGCGAATTGTGCTTCCTGCCATCTAAAATGTCATTAAGGAATGAAATTGAGCTTTCATGGTACGCATCTGAAATAATTGAAAGCCCCCAATTGGTGTAAATAAAATACAATACAAATGAACCCACCCATAAAAGGCATATTATTAACGATAGCTTTTCACTAAGAGGTTTCATTATTAATAAGGTGTTTGCGCTGAGCTATCTCTCTAACTCGAATTTCTTTTAATGATTATATTTAGGAAGTGAGTAGATAATTTAATTTTCCTAAATTTGATTAACCATGAAGGCTCAATTTATTGACAAAATATTATGCAGGTTTCGCTTTCTGCCATGTATAAACCATAGTAATTGCGTAGTTCCAAACTGCACCTACTAAGATTCCTGACAATGCTGCTAATATCCAAATAGCTTCATTTTTTGAGAACAAATAAGTCGCTATACCTACATTTGCAAATGCCCCAATACCACAAGCCAAAGTAAATGATAACCAACCTTTTAACCAGCCCCACCCCTTTAGGCGTATATCATGAAAGGTGAGAAGATTATTGAGTATAAAATTACCCGTCATAGCAATTAAAGTTGCAGCAATTTGACTAGAAACAAAATCAATATTCATGAGTTTGAATAATATTGTGATGACTAACATGTGCACAAAAACACCAAATCCACCGACAATTGAAAAGGAAATAAAGCGTACAGGAATATATTTACCTATTAATTTATCAAGTAAAAGCATACCGTAGTCCCATGCAATATGAGTATCAAACTTGCTATCACCACTTTGTCTTGATTTAAACTCATATGCTAGTTCTTTAAACTTTAGAGGTTTTGGTGATGAAGCAAATAGGTCAAGTAGGATTTTGAATCCAATACCAGATAAGTTTCTGACGGAATTCATAAACACTTCTCTACGCAACATAAAAAATCCACTCATAGCATCTGAAAGTGTAGATTTCGTGACGAAGTTACTTAATTTATTTGCAAAGCGACTAATATTTATTCTAGATTGATCCCAATCACCAAACCCACCGCCTGACACATATCGACTACCCACAACAATGTCTAAATCTTCGGTTTTTAAGGTGTTTAACATAGGAAGTAATAAAGTTTCGTCATGTTGAAGATCCCCATCTATCACTGCAAAAAAAGGAGCTGAACTTGCTAACATTCCTTCTATGCAAGCGGTTGATAGTCCTCGACGACCAATACGCTGTATGCATCTGACTCTATGATCCTTTTGTGCAATATCCCTAACATGATTTGCTGTACCATCTGGAGAATCATCGTCTACGAAGATAGTTTCCCAATTTACATTTTTGAGAACATTGTTTATTCTAGATAATAATTCATCTACATTCTCGAGTTCATTGAATGTGGGAATAATTATTGATACTTCAGGACCATTTGGCATAATTTATTTAGTTTTCAAAATTTATAATATTTATTATTTAAGTCAATTTGTGATTAGGTTAAGTATGCATTATAAAAAATAGTTTTAACTTTATATTCTATTTAAGAAAAGATAAAAATATTTAATAGACCAAGCTAAGAACCATAATCCCACTTTGTTAATTTTCTACCAATTATGTTTTCCAGTTCCCTGTGCAATGGTAAATACACATCGCGAAGAAATTCAATATCTTTCTTGGTAATTGCAAAAGAAGCAAGAAAATCGAATTTATCAAAAACTTTTCCATAATTGCTTTTCATAATTTTTCCTAATATAGGTTTTGTATAGTAATTTATTAAAATTCGTGTCCAGCCCCAACTTTTATTTATAGCAGAGGTAGGCTCTTGGTATATGTAATTTTTATTTAAACCTAAAAATCCATATACCTTAGAAACCGTTTTTTCGTTGTTATTTGCAATATCATCTTCATAACTAAGAATCAGCATTCTCTCGGGTGGTATAAATCGCTGCCAAAGCATCAAGTAACGCCCATAGTACCCATATTCTAATATTCTAAATTTAGGGTAATGTGTGGCTAAGTTCTTTAAGCTTATTTTTACTGCAATATTTTTTCTGTTTGCTTTCCTCATGTTGTGTTTGAAAGCGGAAATTGCTCTTGCAACAGGGTCTCTCAAAATTACTATAATTTTTACATCTGGCATTTCATTTGTAATAAGTTCTGGAATTGTGGGAAGGGAACTTTCTACTTCGATTGAATCAGAGGGGTTATTCCAATAAGGAATAGAGTCATAGAGATAGCTTGTAGATGCTTCTCCTGTTAGTTTTGTTTTATCCAGGTGTGTAAAGTGGCTGTAATACCATTCCTTCCCTTTGCGATAGTTTTCTACACCACCAAAAAAATGAATTTCTTTTGTTTTGGGCAAATCAGTATCTGGATGATTATTCAATACATTCCATAACCAAGTTGTCGCCGCTTTTTGTGCGCCGATGATTAAAAATTCTGGTTTTCGAAAGTTTTGCACCATGTCGTTTCAATAAGTAAATTTTCTTTATATGCAATTAGTAAGCATTAGTGAAAATATTTGCAAGTTATGGATTGAGAGTGTTTGTAAAAATGAAAGTGGTAATTTAGACCAAAGTTATTATGATTAGACATTCAAGTATTTGGCTAAATACAGGAACATCTGAGCTGTATAAATTGTTATGTCTTCGAATATATCAATCTGAAGATATCAATAATGTGAGCCATACACCTCTTTCTATAAGCTATTACGTCTAATTTTACTTTGATATTTAAATTAACCTTTAAGAGCTAAGAGTAAGTGCCTAAAATCAAGCAGTTGAAATTTTCGTAGCATGTTTTTTGGAATATTCAAATGAATAGAGAGAGTTATCTAATTCAATTGTATACGTGAGGTTAATCGTATAATAATTGTTCTATAAACATTAGTTATATAGGGCTATAGTAAGTAAAATTTCATTTGTGAACTATGTCAAGAAATTCTTACCAGTTTAGATATTTTTCCTCTTAACTATAATATACTACCTTTGATCAGATAACCTTTATAAAGAAGAGGAATATAATGTGTTCAAAATGGAGTTGGAGAACATCACGTAACGGATATGCGTTGATGAAATTTTTAATTGTTTTAGTTTCATTACCTATGGTGCTGATAGGTTGCAGTGGCGGTGGTGGCGGTGGTGGAGGTGCTCCAGCAGCCAATAGTGCTCCTGCGATAACGGCGGGTTGCTCCACTACATCGCAAGCTAATGCATTGATGGGTATGTTGATGGCAACAGATGCAGATGGTGATCCAATTTCTTTTAGTTTAGATCTCGCGAATCCGATGATGGCTGGTCCAATAAATACAGTTAATGGCGGATCTGTTATGTTAACGGATACTACAACTGGAGCATTTACCTACACACCACCGACACAAGCCCAAGGTCCACGTGGGACTGATAGTTTTATGTTTCGTGTCGATGATCCTACATCTTTTAGTATTGAAACAGAGACGGTTATAGTAAATCCTAAAATAATGCCTTTAGGTGATTCTATTTCTGAAGGTGTTTCTGGTGTTGCTCCAATGGATACACCTAGTGATGATCGGGTAGGCTATCGCCTAACATTATTTAATTCCTTATTAGCCCAAGGTGTAAATATAGATTATGTTGGGGAGTTAGATGATGGTGTAAACCTCATGCCTGCCGGCCAAACTGCAAATGCAGGCTATTCAGCAGCGCAAGATCAGCATATTGCGGATGGTATGTTTGGTCTCTTCCCCCAACTAGATGGAATTTTTGCGGAGTTAGAACAAAATCCTGCAGATATTATTTTGCTGCATATTGGTAGCAATAATATCAACATGGTTGATTCTGATCCAACTGATGTGGAAAGGATACTAACTGAGATTCGACGCTGGGAAGATACAGGTACGAATCCTAATCCTGTGTCTGTGTACGTCATGCAAATTATAAACCAAGCAGGTATACCAGCCGGTGCAATGGGTGTCTCACAAACACCTGCCATCATGGCTCGAAATGCAAATGTCATTACTCGAATTATGAATCCAACGGTGCCAAATAGTTTACCTTCTCAAGTAATATTTGGAGCAGAATTGGATATGTTTACTGCGCTAGGTGGAGTCATGCCTGATCCAGCAAATTATGGTGCAAATGGCGATATCATTCATCCAAGTGCAGCCGGCTATGATTTGATGGCTGGAGTATTGTTTGATTCGTTAACTATGACGACCCCTCCAACTATAGGACTTAATGCTTGCCCATAAATAATTTATATTGCTAGCGAATTAAATAAAATCAATATTCACATTAAGTTAGATTTCGATAAAGCTTGATTGCATATCGGAATCTGATCGTTTGTGTGTGAAAACAATATTGTATTTATAGAAGCTCAGCTTTTTCTTTTCCGAGAGTTGAATTATTTAACTATTTATTTGCTTATGAATACCTGGTAATTATCAAGGCTATACAAATATTGTTATATTTAAATTTTTACCATCTTCAAAATTAGCCAAGAAAATACATACAAGTATTTCAATAACTCACTAAATATCTTATATAAATATATTATATTGAGATAATTCGATTTAGATGCAGTACATTAATTCTGGTAAGAATACTACTAGCTTATTAATGCTTGACAGGTATTAAGTTATGTTAATCTGAGTTGTATAATTAAACTACTGTAAACAAAGCAGTTTAATCATAGTTTCACGAATTAGGGGTTATTTAGATACGTATATTAGATAGATATAAGTGCGTAGCTATTTTTCAATTACATAATAGAAATGAAAAATTTATTAAAATTTTTATTGATATCCATTTCAATTACAAACTTGCATGCGATGGATATTCCACAAACATCGTGGAATGTATTCTTTGTTGATAGTGAAGAGTTAGTCGGGGAGTATGCGCCGGCAACAAACGCCTTTGATGGAGATTCCAATACAATTTGGCATACGGAGTGGTTGAACAACAGTCCTGTTCATCCTCATGAAATTCAAGTTAACTTAGGTGCGAGCTATGATATAGATGCGTTTCGTTATTTGCCACGTCAATCAGGCTCCAACGGCAGAATTCGGAATTATGAATTCTATGTAAGCGTGGATGGGATAAATTGGGGTTCACCCGTTGCAAGTGGCACATGGACTAAAAATAGATCTGAAAAACGTGTGACCTTTGCGACCAAGACAGGTCAGTTTGTTCGTTTGATTGCGTTAAGCTCATTTAATGGCCAACCGTGGACATCATTGGCGGAACTGAATGTGGAAGGTGTGACTGCTTCGGGAAATCAAGCACCAAATGGAGTTATTAATTCTCCTAGCTCTGATGTCACTATTAGTGTTGGTGATTTTGTTGATTTCGCAGGTAGTGGCACGGATCCAGACGGTAATACGCCTCTTAGTTACTTATGGAATTTTGGCGGCGGGGCAACTAATTCAACATTGGAAGATCCTGGTCAAGTACAGTTTAATGTTGCAGGTACCTATAATGTATCGTTTACAGTAACAGATTCTTTAGGGCTATCAGACCAATCACCAGCTCAAGTTACAGTTACAGTCAACGGGGCTGGCTCTGGAATTATTTCACAAGCTGGTTGGAGTCTTTTGTTTGTCGACAGTGAGGAGTTAGTGGGAGAGTTTGCACCTGCGACAAATGCTTTTGATGGAGATTCCAATACAATTTGGCATACGCAGTGGCTGAATAATAGTCCAACTCATCCACATGAGATTCAAATTGATCTTGGTGCTGATTATGACATGAACGAGTTTAGATACTTGCCACGTCCGTCAGGAAAAAATGGCCGAGTCCGTAACTACGAATTTTATATTAGTAGTGATGGAGTAAATTGGGGTGCCCCAGTAGTTTCAGGAACTTTTGCAAATTCTGGTTCAGAAAAAGAAGTATCTTTCGCACTTACTACAGGTCGGTATATTCGGTTGGTTGCTTTAAGCGAAGTGAATGGTAATCCATGGACTTCAATGGCTGAACTCATTGTATTAGGTGTAATGTCTGGCGGGGGAGGTGGGAATCTGGCGCCAAATAGTATAATTGATACACCAACAACTGATGTTGATATTAGTGTAGGACAATCAATTATATTTGAAGGAACTGGAACTGATCCGGATGGTGATATTCCTTTAAGTTATTTTTGTAATTTTGCCGGTGGTGCACCTAATTCTACTCTTGAAGACCCAGGGGCTATTCAATTTAATTCCCCAGGAAATTATTTTGTAACGTATACAGTTACGGACTCTAAAGGCTTACCAGATGCTTCCCCTGATAGCGTTCAAGTAAACGTTACTGATGGTTCTGATCCAACAATTCCACAAAGTTTCTGGTCATTAGATTTTGTAACAAGTGAAGAAACAATTGCCGAAGATAATTCAGCAATAAATGGTTTCGATGGGGATTCGAACACACTATGGCACACTGAGTGGTCTAATGGACCTGCTCTTCCACACGAAATTCAAATTAACTTAGGCTCGGTATATGAGATAGATACATTCCGTTATCTACCTCGCCAATTTGGTTCGAATGGAAGAATTCTCAGTTATGAGTTTTATGTAAGTAATGATAGTGTCAATTGGGGTAATGCTGTTGCTTCAGGAAATTTTGCAAATAACAATTCAGAAAAAAGTGTTAGCTTTCCAACAGCAACTGGGCAATATGCTCGCTTAGTTTCATTAAGTACAAATGGTAGTGGAGATTGGACCTCTATGGCTGAGCTAAATATAGAAGGGCGGTGCGATACGCCGTTTGTAAAGATCTCACAACCATTGACTAATGGTGTGCAAATGGCCCCTGATCTCAATGTGCATGCGAGTGCTTGTATAAATAGTCAAATTCATAATGGATGGGGTGTAAGGTTCAAACTAAACTGTGTGGGATCATCTTGTGAAGATGTGTCTACTGATACGACACCGCCATATTCAGCAATTTTTTCAAATGCCGTACAGTCGAGCAATCATACAATAGAGGCTGTTATAGTTGATGATAGTGGTTCCGAAATTGTAGGTGCTAATACGAGTGATTCAGTTACCGATATTGGATCTGGTGATCACTATGTGGCTTTTGGAGACAGTATTCCGTTTGGAATTGGTGATGATTTTGCTGCGGATGATACTTCAACAGATAACCGCAATACTGGTGGTGGCTATACACCAATACTTAATGACAACCTTACTCTAGCATTAGGTTATCCACATACTGTTGTTAATGAAGGAGATTCTGGCCTTAAATCTACAGAGGCGATATATTTATTACCAGCAGTGTTGAACCGAAACCCTGATGCAAAAATTTATTTAGTTTCAATAGGCACAAATGATACAGGGGGTGTCGCTCCATTATTGAGTGGATTGGGAACCACGCCTAATCCAGATAATCCTGTAACTTATAAAGATTATATGCAGAGGATGATCAATCTTATTAGGGATTCAAATCGTGAGCCATATATAGCAAAAGTTCCTTATGCGATTACAAATTCTTCTAGACTTGCTTTAACTCAGGAATTTAACCAAGTAATTGATGAACTTGTTTCTGAAAATTCTATTACAGTTGTGCCACCTGATTTTTATACCTTTTATGAATCAAATCAAAATCAACTTTTTGATAATATTCATCCAAATGGAATCGGATATCAGAGTATGGCTGCATGTTGGTCAGAGGCAATTCAAGGCTTGCCGCCATCTACTTGCTTGTAAGAAGATTTTTCATGGGATTAGATTAATATGCTGGCAAAAAAAATAATTGCGTACTGTTTCATTTTGATGTTATTAAGCAATACAAGCTTACATTCGGCTGAAAATTCAGTTATTGAAAGCTGTATCACACCATTTTTTAGTGCATTAAAAAATGGAGATGTGGTTACAGTCGAGCAGTACATAGCTGACCCACTTTATTCAGAGCTCAAATCTCGATTGAATGCTGAAACATATCCGGATTTTTTACGAAAATATTATTCAAACTCATCTATAAAGATAATTAACATCAATCATATTTCTGATGATCAAAAAAGTGTGAAACTAGATCTCAATTTTTCATCGAGTGAGAAACAATCACTTGAATTAATACTTCAGCGAGCAGCAGATGGGAAATGGAAAATTACTAATCAAAGTGAAATAAGAGAGTAATTTTTAGTAAAGTCTGCGACGTATTTCCTGCTTTTATATGTAAATTTGCCTAAAATGCCATTCATATGAATAGGCATTGGTCTCGTTTTTGGATGCGTTTAGCGCATATCAATTTTATTGGTAAAGCTGCGACCAGAATAGCAACATGGGGTGTACCGCCACATAAAGGTCGTGTGCCATTAGCATATATGTGCCGAAGGGGGTACGTATCTGTATGCGCCAAAATTTCTCACAGTAATCTTAGTATTGGCAGGAAGGTATTTATCGATGATGGTGTAGAAATATATAAATCAAAAGAAGGTGGATCAGTTAAGCTAGGCGATCGTATTTGTATTTATCGCGATACAATTATTGAAACAGGACTTGGGGGAAGCTTAGAGGTTGGACATGGGTCTAGTATCCATCCACGTTGTCAAATTAACGCCTATGCTGCACCTATAATAATTGGTAGTAAAGTAATGATCGCAGCAAATTGTGCTTTTTATCCTTATGATCATGGAATTGCGCCTAATATACCCATAGATCAACAACCATTGCAAAGTAAGGGGGCGATTATCATAAAGAATGACGCATGGTTAGGCTATGGTGTGATTGTTTTGAGCGGTGTAACCATAGGTGAAGGAGCGGTAATTGGTGCGGGTTCAGTTGTAACGCATGATGTTCCAGATGGTGGAATAGCAGTTGGAGTTCCGGCTAAAGTTGTAAAAATGCGGGCTGATGTCACACCGTTAGAAAAAATTAATCAGAACCAATAAGGATCATAATTAGTCTTGTGGATTTAAGTGAGTTATGGGTTCGAGTAATTTTATAATTTATTTAAAAGAAAAAGAAGGAACAAGTCCACTTGTCAGATTGCTAAATCAGTTTGATCAGTTGTCAATTGTGCATCAGATTAATGGCCAAGGCTGGGAGCCTTTTGATGTACACAACTGTGGGCCTATGTCATTTAAATCACTTGAGCACTGTTTTAATCTCATCTATGGCAACAAATATATAGATATGGGTCTTCTTAATAAGGTTTATACACAAAAAGCCAAGAGACCACTTGAGGTTATTGATCCAACAAAAATTATAGCCTTCAAGATGCGCTTCAGGCCGGCGAAATACGGGTCTCCTATGATTGGAAAATTACCTCTAATTCGTAGAGTTGTTAATCCTATTATTCGAAGACATCAGCTACATAAATTTAAGAAAGATATGTTTAGATTACTAAAAAAATATCAAATCATTACATTTGTT
>CAJHYL010000214.1_pt1 | contig 10223 bp, 7 predicted proteins | sample 9198761 | NCBI WGS metagenome assembly CAJHYL01 (sample SAMEA7708360, study PRJEB35096) | sediment metagenome | biome: marine neritic benthic zone biome [ENVO:01000025]; feature: sediment [ENVO:00002007]; material: shallow marine sediment [ENVO:03000034] sea grass bed [ENVO_01000059] ...
CTTGGCTTTACCTGTAAGTACTTCACGACGCCCTAAAACACTACATTCTCTGCTGGTTAAAGCAATTTTATAATCGTTTAAGACTTCTTTTTTGAAGTCTTCAAAAGTGATATTACTGGTGATGTCAGGATTGGTTTGCATGCGTTCAAGAAAGACCTTGCAAATTTATGCAAACTTAAGCACACTCACAATGCTAAGGCTTGTTAAGAAATTGAAGAATTATCAACAAAAACAGCAAGTCATTAAATTATTTTCTATAAAAGTTGTTTTTCTGAATTTTCACTAAGAATATATTAATATTCTAATACCACTTCCTTCTAAATAAGCCAAGCAATGCTTCAGGATCGGCCGTAAACACGAATCTAATTTTCTGATCGTAATTGGGTTGAGCGATTTCCCATCCTAAGTTGGAGTACACGGGAAAGTACAGTTCGAAATAGTCTTCTACTAAATTTAATCTTATGCCAGAGTCGTATACAAATTGGGGATTTATACCTTTATTTTTCACAAGTCCAATATCGCCATAAGCGTGAATATATTTCCAAATAGAAGTGCTAAAATTGGCCGTTGTTATCCATAAATTGGCAAAAGGCGTATCGAGTTTTGATTTAAACCCACCTTCAGATATGATGATTTGCTGACTAAAAATACCGGAGGATTCAGATCGTCCAAGATAGGAGTAGTCAAATAAGTAATCTGTTGGTCTATCTAAGGCAAAATTAAAGTAATTTGATCCTGTTGGGTTGTTGTTATATAGAAATAAGCCTCCAAATAATCTAATATTCAACTGTCTATTGCTTTGAAACAACTTTCTGTATTCGTAATTAAGTGATACTTTTCCGAAGTTTTTTGAAAATTGTAAATCTGCAAACCACTTTTTAAAATTAATTAAGTTGTTATCTGAATAGATGTATCTCGCATTAAATACAGCATAATTAGGGACATCACTATTTGTAATGTTTAATACGTCTTCATCGTTATTAATGTCAACATACCTTATCGTAACTAATTGGCCTTCATTTGATCTGAAATCTTCATTATTTCTAAAAAGTAGATTTACAAATGGCGTTAACTTTCTTGAGAAGAGATCTTCTGCGAAAGATTGATAAGACCCAGAAATACCATATCTAATATGAAATAAGTCGCTGTTTTCATGAAACTGGTCAAAATGAATAGTTCCAGAGCCTGTGAGTGATTTAGATCTTGTCCCATATTTAGGCGTGATTTTATAATTAAACGACTTTCGCAACACCGTTTTATTATAGAGTTTAGCACCTAAGGTTAATCCGTCATAGATGTTTTTGAATTCGACCAATGGCATAAAAAAGATTTGATTATAATGTGGATCTTCAAAATCTTTGAATAATCTTAATTGCAGTGCTTTACCGCTGCTAAAAAAGCCACTTAATGACTTCCAATTGTCCCTTAAATTGAATTCTGGAATGCTATTGTCATAGTTAAGTACTAACTGATCAGCTTCATTAAATGGGATGGTATAGGTTTTTTTGTCTTGTATATTATTGAGCCATTGTTTGGAGGTGACAGAATCTTCTTTTATAGTAAATAAAGAAACTGGAACATTAGTGCCTCTTTTATTTTTAACAGTAAATTTTATGGAATCTCCTAGGCGTTCTATTTCTTTAATCTTAAAATCAATCTTTTTTCTCGTATTTAGGTATTCTGTAAAAAACCAGCTGATGTCTTTCTCCGTATTGGATTCTAACAGCGTTCTAAAATCATTTGGAGTCGTTCTAGTTAAGTATTGATTGTTATAAAAAGTCTTAATCGTACGTTCAAGAATATCTGCATTAATATAATCATCAAGATATTTGAGACCCACGCCAGCCTTGTATTTATTAGCAAGATTAGAATTGAATTTTAATAGAGAATCTTTAGCCATGGTTAACGGTTGATCTCTATTTGTTCTCGCCATGTGCATATATATTAATCCGTACTGCTCATTAAATTCTAAATCTGCAGCATGAAAAGACCGAATTCCCCAAATGTTAGCTAAAGTGCCCAATAACTTCATATTTGGATACTGCTCATCTACATATTTCATCAAAAAGTAGGTTTGCATGCCATCTATTAACCATTGCTCTTTTCTAGGGTTTACTAAAAGCGTATTTTCAAGAAAATTATTAAGAGCCGTCTTTAGTAAGGTTAATTCGTATTGAAAATGTTCTGGGAATGGCCTAATAAAATTAGGTAATTGGTTAAGTCCATATATTGGATCTTTATCGGCATCTATTTGAGTTACCAAAAGTTTTTGATGTGGATATTGACCAATGTTTGCTGTGATGAAACGTGTGACTTTATCCGCAATAATAGCCTTGTCGTTATTACCAAGATTTTTTCCTTGAATGTTGGAGACTATGGTAAAATCGTCTGTCTGAACATTCCAATAATAGGGTAATTTAGTTATGAAAAGCTTCGTGTTTACGCGATCTTTTCCTTCAAAATAAAACGTTTGATAATCTGGATTTTGTTCACCATTTATCAAATTTAATTCGGTAGTTGCCGTATAATTTCTTGGTATGGTTAAGCTAAGAACGACATCAGCCTTTGGAATAAAGAGATCGTCCAAATTTTTATGGCTATAGTAATGCCATTGACCATCAAAATAAGCTGGCGTCATATACCAGTATCTCAGATTAAATTCATTATTAGATGTGACACCATATGAGGTGAACTTATTATTAGGGATTTTTATAATGTACTTAAGTGTTATACTATAAGAATTACCTGGCGCTATGGGTTTATTGAGTTTAACTTTAATAACATCTGGATGTTCGGCTAATCGTTCATGACCTAAGGAATTTTGGCTCTTATCTGTTATAGACGTTACAGTTGTAAAGCCTCTATCATCATTTTTGGCAAAATGAAACGTTGTTCTAAATTCTTCAGCGAAGCGTAAAGCCAAGGGTGTATTTTTAGTTGAAAACGCATTGTTCCAATCGTTTAGAAATATCTCATCAATAGTCACATTAGATGTGTTTTGATATTCAATTTCTTGCTGTATTTCAATGGATTGGGCCGCAACATTCAACGTTGCATCAAGAACTATCCTATTTTGTCCAAATAGGCTATTGACACACAGTAAAGCGATATAAAGTAGGTTTTTTTTCAACTAATTCTTGATAAATTTCAGAGGTTCTATTCGTTTGTTAGCAGGAACCACAAAATACATGCCTTTTGCAAGGTTAGATACATTAATCTTTAGTTGGTTTAAATTTTCAATTGGAGAAGTTATGATTATTTGCCCTATAGAGTTTACAATATTGATATGTTTTGATTCGATTTTCAATGGGTCAATATTTAAATATAACCAATGCTCTATAATATTGGAACCACTAAAAGTTAAAGCTGTACTTAGCGTTTGATTAGTTGTGCTCAATAAAGTTTCACTTGTTTCTAAACTTAAAGTCACTGGCAAATGATCACTCATAAAATAGAGTGCATCTCTAATAGTTTGATCATAGGTTGCACCAGCGCAGTCTGAACTATTTATTTCAGAATTGTAACAATCACTATTATTGTTATTGCCAAACACTTCATAGGTATCTGGCACGTAAAATAATTCTGAGTTTGACGACATGTTTTCAGACGTAAGAATAAAATCAAAGCGGTCGTCAAATCCTCCAGTTGCTCCACCTAAACCAGTTTGTGTTCGAGTTGATTGGGTAAAAACATCTAAATAATTCTGATTATTATGCCAACTGCCAATACGATTGGCTGGATCTTCAAAGGTTATGTTGTTTGTACCATCTAATAATTCAACAAAACCATCTTCTGAAGACGTGTAAAAATTTAAATCACCTCCAAAAAGTATATAACTGTCATTGGGCATGCCTTCTAAATACGCCACAAAATCTTGTACCATACCAAATCTTATGGCTTCATTTGTGGTACCACTAGATGATTTCAAATGCACAATAAAAACATTTAGAATAACCGGATTGGTTAACTGATCTACCGTATTAAGTTTTAAAACATAGTGATTAAAATCCCTTACATCTGTTGTGATTTCGGTTTGTGACTCCAAAATAAATTTTGTACTATCAAAATAGAGCATATTTTGTAGATCATTTTGATTGCTTCCTGAATCATCTGAGGTGTTTTCTACATAAGCAGCGCGGGTAAAATTAGGATTGACATTTTGTATAGAAGTAAGAATTGCATCGGCACCAGATTCATTGTTAATTTCGCAGACCATAAAAACATCGGGTTGATAATCGCCAATGATAAGCTCTAAATTATCAACGCGATCGGCAGGCGTTTGCAACGGATAGTTAAGCACATTATAAAACATGGTTTTAAATGATGCCTGACCGTTTACCTGCCATAAACAACTTATAAGTATTACAATTTTTATAGCATATTTCATTGGTAAGATTGCCTTTATTAGAAATTCGGACTTAATCTAAATTCTTCATAGAAAGAATCTAATATTTCTATCACTTCTTCTTTTGTATCTACTAGATGAAAGAGGTCCAAATCGGTTGCGCTAATGTTTTCAAATTTTGCTAATAACGTCTCTTTTATCCAATCCATTAAGCCATTCCAGAATTCAGAGCCAACCATTATGATTGGAAATTTCTCTATTTTATGAGTTTGAATTAAGGTTAATGCTTCAAAAAGTTCGTCTAAGGTGCCAAATCCTCCAGGCATCACAACGAAGCCTTGCGAGTATTTAACAAACATTACTTTCCGTACAAAGAAATAATCAAAGTTGAGATTCTTATCTGCATCTACAAATTCGTTGTCGTGTTGTTCAAATGGTAAATCAATGTTGAGGCCTACTGATGTTCCACCACCTTTACGAGCCCCTTTATTTCCTGCTTCCATAATACCAGGACCGCCACCAGTAATTACGCCATAACCTGCATTTACAATGCTTTCAGCAACATCTATGGCCATTTGATAGTACTCATCATTAGGTTGGGTACGAGCAGAGCCAAAAATGGAAACACATGGTCCAATACGACTCATTTTTTCAAAACCATCAACAAATTCCCCCATGATTTTAAAAATTGCCCATGAATCATTGGTTTTTATTTCATTCCAGCTACGATGTCTATGTTCATTTCTCATATTGTAATAGGTTTGACTCCTAATTTAACTCTTTTTTCAAGAATTGCGCAGTGTAACTTTTAGGATGTTTACTTACTTTTTCTGGTGTGCCTTCAACCACAATCTCACCACCACCTTTACCGCCTTCATATCCTATATCAATGATGTGATCTGCCATTTTAATAACATCCATATTATGCTCAATAATGACTACTGTATTTCCTTTATCTACGAGCTTATTAAGAACTAACATTAAAACTCTAATATCTTCAAAATGCAATCCCGTTGTTGGTTCATCTAATATATAGAATGTATTTCCCGTATCTTTTTTAGACAGTTCAGTAGCCAACTTTATGCGTTGTGCTTCACCACCAGATAATGTTGTACTTTGCTGACCCAGAGTAATATAACCTAATCCAACATCTTTTATTGTTTTGAGCTTTCTATGAATTTTTGGGATATGCTCAAAAAATTCAACAGCCTCATTAATGGTCATATTTAGTACGTCACTAATAGATTTGCCTTTATATCGAATTTCAAGCGTTTCTCTATTAAAGCGCTTACCTTGGCAAGTTTCACATTCAACATAGACATCTGGTAAAAAGTTCATTTCAATAACCCTAAGTCCGCCACCATGACAAGTTTCACAACGACCTCCTGCGACATTAAAACTAAATCGGCCAGGTTTATAACCACGAATCATCGCTTCAGGAATCTTTGAATACAAGCTTCTAATTTCACTAAATACGCCTGTATAAGTAGCCGGATTACTACGTGGTGTACGCCCAATTGGCGATTGATTAATATCAATCACTTTATCTGCATGCTTAAGCCCATCAATTTTTTTATAGGGCATTGGTGTTTTAACACCATTGAAATAGTAATTGTTTAAAATAGGGTAGAGGGTTTCATTAACTAACGTAGATTTACCACTGCCAGAAACACCCGTTACACCAATCATTTTTCCTAAAGGAAATGAGACAGTTACATTTTTAAGGTTATTGCCAGTACAACCACTTAAAACTATTTTATTGCCATTTCCTTTTCTTCGTTTAGAAGGCACTTCAATAACCTTAGTGCCGTTGAGATAATCGGCTGTTAAAGTGTGATGTTTCATCAATTCCTCTGGATGGCCTTCGCTAATGATCTCGCCGCCGTATTTACCTGCTTTTGGTCCGATATCAATAACATGATCGGCATGTTCAATCATATCCTTGTCGTGCTCAACAACGATGACCGAATTTCCAATATCGCGCAACGATTCAAGTGAATGAATAAGTTTTCTATTATCTCGTTGATGCAATCCAATACTCGGTTCGTCTAATATATAAAGCACGCCTACCAATTGAGAGCCAATTTGTGTAGCTAATCTAATGCGTTGCGCTTCGCCACCTGAGAGTGATTTTGAACTTCTATCTAATGTGAGGTAGTCTAATCCCACATCTAAAAGAAATTTTATGCGCGCCTTGATTTCTTTAGTTATTTCTGCCGAAATTGTTTTTTGCTTTTGTGATAAATGATCATCTAAAGATGCAAACCACTTTGAGAGATCAACAATATCCATATGCGTCAAATCGGCGATACTTCTATCATTTATTTTAAAGAAAAGTGATTCTTTCTTCAAACGTGATCCATTACATTCTGGACAAACTACTTTATCCATGTACGCTTTCGCCCAACGCTTAATTGACGCCGAGTCTGAATTTTTATATTGACTTTCTATAAAATTGGCAATACCTTCAAAGTCTATTTTGTAATCTCGTGTAACACCTAATGTTTTACTTTCTACCGAAAATTTGTCCTCACCACCATAAAGTATCATGTTTAGTGCTTCATCAGGAATAGACTCAATTGGATCTGCTAATGTAAAATCGAAACGTCGACCAATGAGTTCTAACTGCTTAAAAATCCATGTGTTTTTTTGAGGGCCTTGTGGTGCCAATCCACCATTTTTAATAGACAATTCACGATCTGGAATGATTTTATCAATATTTACTTGTCTAAGTGTACCTATTCCATTGCAACTACTACAAGCGCCTTTAGGTGAATTGAATGAAAAGTTATTTGGTTCAGGATTTGGATATGAAATCCCGGATGATGGACACATGAGATTTCTACTAAAATAACGCACATCACTAGAATCATTATCAATCACCATTAGCACATTATCGCCGTGATACATCGCAGTTTTTATGCTCTCGGTAAGCCTGTTGTCCTTGTCGGCATTCTCATCCATTACCAATCGGTCTATTACGATTTCAATATCATGAGTGACATAACGGTCTAATTTCATACCGTGTTCTAGATCCCTAATTTCACCATCAGCACGTACCTTTACAAAACCTTGTTTGGCAATTTGTTCAAACAATTCTCTATAATGTCCTTTTCTTGAACGTACAACTGGTGCTAAAATATTGATGCGCTTGCCATCAAAACTATTTACAATGAGATCTTTAATTTGCTCATCGTTATAGCTTATCATTTTTTGGCCAGTATTGTAACTATAGGCATCACTGGCACGAGCGAATAGTAATCGAAGGAAGTCATATATTTCGGTAATTGTACCTACCGTAGATCGTGGTGAACGGCTCGTCGTTTTTTGCTCTATGGCAATAACCGGCGAAAGCCCATCAATTTTATCGACATCAGGACGCTCTAGGCCGCCTAAAAACTGTCTGGCATAAGCCGAAAACGTTTCAATATAACGGCGCTGCCCTTCGGCATAAATTGTATCGAAAGCCAGAGAGGATTTCCCACTTCCGGAAAGCCCAGTAATAACCACTAATTTCTCACGCGGAATGGTAACATCGATGTTCTTTAAGTTATGAACTCGAGCACCTTTAACTTCTATATGTTCTTCAAAATTGGTCACAATTACGCAAAGTTGCAAAGATAAGAGTTTTAAAGGGAAATTAGAAGCTGAATGACTACCAATACCCTTAACTTATCAACTATTTTAATTATGGTTTTGTCGATAAACTGAGCGCCAAATTTTGGACCTTAAACTAAAACGCTATATTAGCGATAAGAGATGTAAAGAATAATCGAAATGAATAAGAAAATCATTGGGGTTTGTGTTGTTTTTGGCTTGGCAGTGACCTTGTTTATGTGGTTTGGAAATATTGACTTCACCTATGATTTGGTGGTTGAAGATGGCGTAGTAGAAACACTAAGTGCGTTATTTTATTTAATAGCACTAATTCTATGTATACTAACTGTTGTAAAAGACAAACGATTTACACTGGCTTACATTTGGTTGTTTTTAAGTTTATTTTTCTTAGGTGAGGAAACCAGCTGGTTTCAACGCATTTTAGGATATTCGGTAGAATCTGTAGAAGAGCTAAACGCACAAAACGAATTTAACTTGCATAATTTAGAAATTTTTCAAGGTGGAGGCTTATCTCAAGGATCATTCAACTGGAAAGCCTTTTTGAAGTCTCAAAATCTATTTAGGTTAGGATTTTTTGGGTATTTTCTCATTTTACCTTTACTGAGCTATTGGTCTTGGTTGAAAAAGATATTGAATAAAATAAGATATGAGCGCCCTATAAACTATTTTGCCCTCGGCATATTAGTAGTATATATCACATCGTTTTCGTTTACGCTTTTAGCAGAAGATAGAGTAGAGAGAAGACCTTTAGGTGAATCAAGAGAAATGCTCTATGCCTTTTTTATAATGGTTTACACCTTTTATTATATTTGGATGAAGCGGAATACTAGTAAACTGCAAGCATAGAATTATAATCATTAATTAGATATTGACTATGAAACTATTAGGAATTGGCTCACGCATAGACCACCCAGATTACGGTAAGGGCGTGGTTACTAATTTAACTTCTCAACACTATTGGGTTGCCTTTATTGACTCTGGTATTGAAACTATAGAAATTGATGACGAATTTGAAGTTATTCAAGCCACTACAGATGATGTAGATACAGTGAGTTTGTTTGATGTTGAAAGCAGTTTGGTAGAAATTTTAAAAAAATGGAGTGATGCCAGTGAGATTATTCCTATTGGTGACCGATGGAAAGGCGGAAAGTTAATTTTAGAACCTGAAGATACCAGCTTACAAAACAAAGAAATTCCTATTGATACCTTTTTTCATAAGATCGTAATGGTTAGAGACCGATTACGTGTGATGGAACAAAAAATCAACTCGAGTAATTTAGATGATCAAGATAAAATTGATTTACAACAGTATATTACTCGAATTTATGGCAGTTTAACCAGTTTTAATGTGTTGTTTAAAATTAAAGAACAGCAGTTTAAAGGGCAGAGTTCTAAATAATACTACACTAAATATTTCTTAATACTTTAAGCGCTTCAATTAGGATTTGGTCCTCAATGTGCCCTGTTTGAACCTTACTTTCATTAGTTTTAGGTTTCATCATGTTTTGATCGGTAAGGACAACGATATCAACCACGCTCACTTCACTATATTTCTAATGGCTTCTCTGTAACTTAATGGTTTCAATTGAGCCGAATTTGCAAATTTTAATACAGCTTCGGGATTTGTCTTTCCATATTCACGTAGCGCCCAACCTATGGCTTTTTGAATAAAAAATTCATTAGATTCTCGATGCTTGGTACACTCATCAAAAAGACGTTTTTCATCGGTTTTATCTTTATAAGCTAACTGATAAATAATAGCACTTCTATTGAGCCACATGTGATCTGAATCTGAAAACTCTGAAATCACGTTCTGAGTCTCATCTGGATACATTAGTAAATACGTACCTAGTATTTGCTTGGCAATAAAATCTACCGTGTCCCACCAGGCGTTGGTAGTTATTAATTTTTCAATTAAAAGGATGTCTTCCTTAACATATGATCTTCTAAGCTGTTTCTCAAAAAGTTCCATTGCACAATAATGTAATTCTCGCTGAGAATGATCATATAAATCAAAAACTAAAGTTCTTATGGTGTCTCTTATTTGGAGTCTGTGCTTTTCTGAAACTGACTTCATAAGTGCCCGTCTTATCGGAGCTTTGATGCCAAAATGTTCAAACTTATTCTTCAAATACGTTTTCATTCCTGCAGCGTATTCTGCATTTGAGTTGGCTTCAAACGTTGATATTAAGTCATTTACAATCGTCATAATGTCTTAATTAAAACCCGATGGCTGTGTCATCTCCTCGTCGGTCTTCAC
>CAJHYL010000067.1_pt1 | contig 10188 bp, 7 predicted proteins | sample 9198761 | NCBI WGS metagenome assembly CAJHYL01 (sample SAMEA7708360, study PRJEB35096) | sediment metagenome | biome: marine neritic benthic zone biome [ENVO:01000025]; feature: sediment [ENVO:00002007]; material: shallow marine sediment [ENVO:03000034] sea grass bed [ENVO_01000059] ...
ACTCGTTACCATCTAGTATTTTCATGAGTTGTTCATCATGAAACGCTGTACTTTCAGCTTTTGAATCTTGATTCCATTCGACAACCAGCGCTTTTTTGCCTTTCATAACTTGCCAGGTGCTTGTCCCCAATACAGCTAATTTATCACCAAATCGAATCACATCAACTACACCATTAACGGCTCTGGTAGACGTATCATCAAACGATACCAATTTTTGACCAAATGCAGGCGGCCTTAACACAGAAGCATAGAGCATGCCTTCCGCTTTATAATCTAAACCGAAAAGTGGTTTGCCAGTAATGATCTCATCAATATCAACATTACTTATGCCTGTCCCTATAATATTGAAATCTTTCGGTTCTTTTAGTTTTACATCTTCAGGTACTTCTAGCTGTGCAGCTTCTCTCACTACTTCACCATAGCCTAATTTCTCACCATTAGCATTTGTAATAACACCCTTATCTACAGTACACGACGACGCATCAACACCCCATTTTGCGGCTGCTGCATTTACTAGCATTTGTCGTGCTGTAGCCCCTGTTTGTCGTAATGGTTCCCATCCTTGGCGCAACGACTGACTTCCGCCAGCTACTTGTCTGGTGTAATGTTCTGCATCCAACTTGCCTTGTACTACATGTACATCTTCCCAGGCGACCTCCAATTCTTCGGCAATGAGCATAGGCATAGATGTTTTTACACCTTGGCCAATTTCAGGATTCGGAGCAAATATGGTTACTTTACCGTCGTCTGAAATTTTAATAAACGCATTAAAGTCGTTGTAATCTAACAGACTTAGATCTATTGGTGGTTCTATATTTTCTTTGCACGCATTGAATAAATTAAATCCAATTAACATGCCTCCGCTAGCCAGAGATGTCGTCTTCAAAAATCCTCTACGGCTAAAACTTAGATTGTTATTTCTTTTCATGATGGTCAAGGTTTATTACATGTTTTTAGCAGCAGTTTCAACAGCTTGCTCAATACTATTATACGAGGCGCATCTACAAATATTTCCGTGCATGGCACTTCTAATTTCATCACGCGAAGGATTCGAGTTATTCTCAAGAAAAGCTGATGCTGTCATGATTTGCCCAGATTGGCAATAACCGCATTGTGGTACATCAATTTCTTTCCATGCTTGTTGAACAGGATGTTCTCCATATTCAGAAAGCCCTTCGATAGTAGTGATTTCCATACCCTGTAAATTAGATACTGGCAAGGCACAACTACGAACTGCGTTTCCATCAACATGAACTGTGCAGGCACCGCATTGTGCGATTCCGCACCCATATTTGGTTCCAACGAGATTTATATGATCTCGTAACACCCATAGTAAGGGTGTATCAGAATCTACTTCAACCGAATGAAGTGTTCCGTTAATTTTTAAATTGTAAGCTGGCATATTTAAAATATTTGATGAGATAAGTTAACTTTAGATCGAGGTTCTTAAAGTTACTAAAAAATAGAATGTGTCCATGTTATTTAACACAGCTTTAAACTAAAAATAACAAAGCCTCTTCAAATTGAAGAGGCTTTTTTGTTAAGTCAGTTGAGACTTATATTTTCCTTTACTCTTTCGAATTCGAACCGCCACCACTTTATATTCTGGGCACATGGCTTCAGAATCATGAACATCACCCGTAATGATATTGATCATGATTTCAGGGAAATGGAAGGTCGTACTTAAAATGCCTTGTTTTACTTCGTCAGTAATTCTGGCTTTAACATCTACTTTTCCGCGAGGCGATTCTAAGCAAACATAATCACCTTCTTTAATTAGATGGTCTTTGGCATCATCTGGGTGAATCATTAAATAGTCATCCCCTAAAATTTGTTCGTTAGCTGTTCGCCGTGTCATAGCACCACAATTGTAATGTTCTAATTCACGGTTCGTAGTTAATATGTATGGATACTCCTTACCATGCTCGGTAATTTCAGCGGTTTCTTCCCAACCATGAAATTCGAAGACTCCTTTGCCGCGTTTGAAATCTACAGTATGTAAAATTTGGGTGTCTGTACCATCAGGTTTTACAGGCCATTGCAATCCATTTTCTCCTAATCTATCCCAACGAATTCCTGCAAAGAATGGTACAATCTGCGAGATTTCATCCAGCATTCCGTCTGGCGTATAATCTGGTTGATCATAACCCATTTTGTTCATTATATCTACGATGATCTGACCATCTGGTTTAGTTCCTTCTAGCGGTTCAACCACTTGATGAACTGCTTGAACACGACGTTCACCATTTGTAAATGTGCCGCTTTTTTCAAGGAATGAAGCACCAGGTAAAACAACATCGGCATATTTAGCCGTTTCTGTCATAAATAATTCCTGAACAATCACTAAATCGGTTGACTGCAATGCCTTTATAACTTTTTTTGTATTGGGATCGGTTTGCACGACGTCTTCACCAATAATCCAGATAGCTTTGAGTTTACCTTCTAGCGCGGCATCAAACATCTCTGGAATTTTATAGCCAATATGCTTTGGTACTTCTACACCGTAAAATTCGTTATACTTTTTATTCACCTCATCATTCGTGATATCGAGGTAACCAGCGCCTTGATGTGGTTGCACTCCCATATCTGCCGAGCCTTGAACATTATTTTGTCCTCTTAATGGATTTACACCAACACCTCTTCTACCTATATTGCCAGTCATCATGGCCAAATCGGCAATTTGCATTACGGTAAACGTGCCTTGTGAATGTTCTGTTACACCTAATCCATGGAATGACATTGCATTAGGTGCTGTTGCATAAGCTATTGCAGCAGCTCTTACTTCTTCTCTTTTGACACCTGATACATTTTCGAGTTTATCTAAGTCTATGCTAAGTATTTCCTTTTCAAAATCTTTGTAACCTACAGTTCTATTTTCTACAAAAGCTTGGTCTACCAATCCTTCTTTGATGATATAATACATCATCATATTTAGAACTGCCACATTCGTGCCTGGACGCAATGCTAAATGATGTGTTGCATATTTTGCTATCTCGGTTCGTCGTGGGTCAAGAACGATGGAAACATTAGTTGATTTCATGGCAAATTGCTTCAACTTGGCTCCTGTTACAGGATGTGCATCGGTTGGGTTCGCACCAATTATCATAATACAGTTAGTATCCTTTAAATCGTCTATAGAATTTGTTGCTGCACCAGTACCATAGGTTCTTTGCATTCCGAGTGCTGTAGGCGAGTGGCAAACACGAGCACAACCGTCAATATTATTCGTTGGAATAACTGCACGGTAAAATTTCTGCATTAAGTAATTCTCTTCGTTTGTACAGCGAGAAGATGAAATACCTGCTAATGAATCTGGCCCATATTCTGTTTTATAGTGATTAAATTTATTGGCAATATAATCGTAAACCTCATCCCAGCTCACTTCTTCAAATTCGCCGTTACGTTTAATCATTGGTGAACGTAAACGTTCCTGATGATCATAGAATTTGAAAGCATAACGCCCTTTTAAACAGGTATGCCCTTGATTAACTTCAGCATTATAGGGAGCCGTAATACTTAATATTTCTCCATTGTTTGTGGACACATCTAAATTACAGCCTACACCGCAATACGTACAAACCGTTCTAGTGGTTTCAGTAGCCATAATGGCTTTTGATTGGAATACATCAGAAATTGCAGATGTTGGACATGCTTGTGAACATGCACCACAACTTACGCAGTCTGAAGCCATGAAAGATTCATCGAGACCCTTTATGATATGTGAATCGAAGCCTCGTCCCGACATACTCAAAACAAACTCCCCTTGTACTTCATCGCACGCTCTTACACATCGATAGCAATTAATACATTTTGATAAATCTGAGGTCATGTAAGGATGACTTAAGTCTTTTTCATAATGTAAATGATTTTCACCTTCAGGATAACGTACTTCTCGAATTCCTACTTGTGCGGCGACAGTTTGCAATTCGCAATTCCCATTCACTTCACAGGTCAAACAATCTAAAGGATGATCGGTCAATACCAATTCTATGATGTTCTTTCGTAACTCTTGAATGGTCTCAGAATTTGTATAGATATATTGCCCTTCAGCTACTGGTGCATGACATGACGCCATTGTTTTAACTGGACCATTTTCATCTAAAGCAACCTCTACGCTACAAAGACGACAAGATCCATATGGATCGAGATTTGGTGCATCACATAGGGTTGGCACCAACTCTTTTTCTTTGTAGCGTCTAATAAATGACAGCATGGTTTCGCCTTCAACCATTGGAAACGCTTCTCCATCAATATATGCCATTTTAACCTTTGTTGGGTTTAATGCTTCTAGTCCTTCAATTATTATATCTGCTGTTTTCATGGGCAATGTCTTAATTAAAATGAGGCTTTAGTTCGTCATCAAAATACTGCAGTGCATTTCTAACGGGCAATGGTATACCGCCACCATGTGCACATAATGACCCTTCTTCTAAAGTGGTTAATAGATCTGTAAAAAGTTTTCTATCTATTTTATAATCTGAATTCAATGCTTTCTCTGCGATTTCTTGTCCGCGTTTTGTACCCAATCGGCAAGGAAAACATTTACCGCAACTTTCATAGGCTGCAAAATCGAACAAGTGTTCAATAAATTTTAGTATTGGAAACTTAGATGGTACACTCACCACCGATGCGTGGCCTAAAAGAAAGCCTTCGTTGCTAAAAGACTCAAAATCTAGTGTAAGATCATCAATTTTATGAATTGGCACTAGCCCACCAAGTGGACCTCCTATTTGCAATGCTTTAACATCGGTTTTGAATCCGCCGCCTAACTCATATATAACTTCCTTAAGTGGAGTCCCCATAACAACTTCATAGAGTCCTGGATTGTTGAAGAAACTATCTAAGCAAACTAATTTTGTTCCTGAAGAACGCTCTGTGCCAATAGATTTCCAGGCTTCTCCGCCATTTTTAATAATGAAATGCAATGCGGCTAAAGTTTCAACATTATTTACTATAGTGGGTTTATTGAATAAGCCTTTTTGAGCAGGAAAGGGTGGTCTAACGCGCACCTCTGGGCGCTGGCCTTCAATACTATTAATGAGTGCGGTTTCTTCGCCACAGATATAAGACCCTTGTGCCTGAATAATTTTAAAATCGAAACTGAAATCAGATCCATTGATGCGTTCTCCAATTAAGCCAATGTCTCTCAAATCATCAATAGCATCTTGCACAATATCGACGGATTCTGGGTACTCTGCTCTAATGTAAAGAATGCCATATTTAGCATGTGTCACATAACCAGAGATCAACATGCCAAATAAAACGGAGTGTGGCTGCTTTTCCAATAAATAACGGTCGGAATACGCTCCTGGATCCCCTTCGTCGGCATTGCAGATAATAAACTTAGTATCATTTTCTTCTTTTCTGCAAAACTCCAACTTTAATCCCATGGGAAAACCTGCACCACCACGACCTCTTACGTTTGAAATTTTAATCTCTTCTAATACATCGGCAGAGTCTTTGGTTAGTGCCTCGAGAAATGGTTTATAGTATTCTGAAATAGAAGTAAAGTCCTTGGTGAGAATGGCCTGTCCGTTATCTTTAACAATATAATCGTCTTGATTTTTATCAGATTCAGTGTCTATTATGGATGCAATTTCATGAATAGCATCACCTGAAAAATTTTTGCCTTTATAATGAAAAGCACTATTCTCATGACAGCGTCCCAGGCAGGTCATATGACCAATTTCTTCGTCATTAAATTTAGATTGTAACACGTCAATCACATTATTTTGTGTGCCTGCACAAAGACAAGCTGTGCCATTACACACATAAACTTTTTTACCCTTGTTTTCGGGCTTAAGAAAGTCGTAAAAACTCGCTGTGCCGTATGTATTGGCATTACCTACCAAAAAGGCTTCAGCCAAGGTTGCCAATTCATCTTCTGAAGGTGCTCCTTTAGGTTTAGCCAGCTGTCCAAGATGATCAAACAGATTATCTTGTAACCCTTTTCTTCCTAATAATTCACTTAAATTATCTGACATAGTTTAGCTAGCTTTATTATTGTAATCTGATGGTTTTGTTCTATGGGCATTGGCATAACACGTAGCACGGTCTTCTCTACAAAAGGCAAATAAGGTTATCCCTAACTCTTTTGCATAATCTACAGCCAACGAAGAGGGTGCAGAAACTGCTGCCAAAAACGGAACACTTGCTTTAAAACATTTCACTACAATTTCGTAAGAAATTCGACCGCTTACGGTTATTATTTTGGCGTGATTTAGTTTGTTATGCTTTATTAAAAACCCAACTACTTTATCTACGGCATTGTGACGCCCTATATCCTCAAGTGAACAAATCAACTCACCATCTAGTGAAAATGCAGCGGCAGCATGTGTTCCTCCAGATTGCTTAAAATCATGTTGATAAGTAGTCATTTTTTTGAATAGTTGATGAATTAAATCGATATTGATTTTTTGGTCGTCATCTATTGTTTTGCCTAAAAATGCTAAATCTGCTAATTCGGTTTTTCCACAGATACCACAAGATGAAACTGATAGCAAGCTTCTACTAGTGTTGTAGCCATCACCTAAGTATTGCTTGGGTATTTCTACATTTACAATGGTAACTACGCCATTTTCGTTTTCTTTTTTAATTGAAATTTCTGGGTTGAAATCTGTAGTATTAATGACACCTTCGGCATGCAGTAGTCCACGTACCAAATATACATCGTTGCCAGGTGTACGCATAGAAACAGTAAAAGGCTCTCCATTTATATTGATCTGGAGTGCTTCTTCAACTGTTAACGCATCAACAATTTTGTCGACTTCCTGGGCGTCAAATTTTTTGCCTTCATACCTGCGTGTTGCCATAAATGTATAGTAACTCAAGTACAATTTACAAAAAGTTGACCGAATGGGTCAACTTTTAACATCGAGTTACTTTTAAATATATAGGTGAATATTAGAATAATCCTGAAATATTACCCTCGTTGTCAATGTTAATATTTTCCGAAGCAGGATGCGCCGGTAAACCTGGCATACGCATTATGTTTCCAGAAATCGGCACTAAAAATCCGGCTCCAGCAGCAATTTCGATTTCGCGAATGGTTATCGTAAATCCTGTTGGGCGACCCAACAATTTGGCATCATCTGATAGTGATTTTTGTGTTTTGGCAATACATACAGGCAGGCCTTCTAATCCTAGGTTTTTTATAGTTCTTAAATTGCGTTTTGCCAGAGCAGCAAATTCAACGCCATCGGCACCATATACCTTAGTGGCAACAGCATTTATCTTATCTTCAACGGACATTTCCCAGTTATACATTGGTGTGAAATTGGCATTATCAGACTCCACAACCTCAACAACTTGTTTCGCTAATTCAATTGTGCCTTCTCCTCCTTTTGCCCAACCTTCGGCCAAGGCATATCTTACATTATTATTTTGAGCAAATTCTTTTATCACCTCAATTTCTGCATCCGAATCTGACACAAATCGGTTTACAGCTATTATAGGTTCAATGCCAAACTGTTGTACATTTTCCAAGTGTTTTTCAAGATTAGGTAAGCCATTTTTAAGCGCCTCAACATTCTCTTCAGTAAGGTTATTCAAATCTGCACCACCATGATATTTGAGTGCTCTTATAGTAGTGGTTAATACGACTGCTTTAGGCGCTATTCCTGCACTTTGACATTTAATATCCAAAAACTTTTCAGCGCCTAGGTCTGCTCCAAAGCCTGCTTCAGTAACCGTGTAGTCGCTCAAACTCATGCCCATCCTTGTGGCTATAACCGTATTTGTACCCTGAGCGATGTTTGCAAATGGGCCGCCATGAATTATAGCAGGATTCCCTTCAATAGTTTGTACTAAGTTGGGTTTGATAGCATCTTTTAAAAGGGCTGCCATCGCTCCTTCTACTTTTAAATCTTTAGCAAAAACAGGTTCCTTTCCAAAGGTATAGCCAACAAAAATGTTTCCTAATCGCTGTTTTAAGTCTGCCATATCATCCGATAAACAAAGAATAGCCATAATTTCTGAAGCCGCAGTAATATCGAAACCGGTTTGACGTGGCACACCATTGGCCGTTCCACCAAGTCCAACAATGATATTACGCAATGCACGATCGTTCATATCAATTACGCGTTTCCAAACCACAGTTCTGGCATCAATACCTAATGAATTTGTTTTACTCTGAATGTTGTTATCGATAACAGCTGAAAGTAAATTATGTGCTTTTTCAATGGCAGAAAAATCTCCTGTAAAATGTAGATTGATATCTTCCATTGGCAAAACTTGGGAGTATCCTCCACCTGTTGCACCACCTTTAATACCAAATACAGGTCCTAAAGAAGGTTCGCGTAGCACCACAGTGGTTTGTTTACCAATTCTATTTAAGCCTTCAGATAAGCCAATAGACATAGTGGTTTTTCCTTCACCAGCTGGTGTAGGTGATATAGCTGTAACAAGAATTAAATTACTTTTCTTTACATTTTCTAAATTGATCTTAGACAAGGGTAACTTGGCTTTGTACTTGCCATACATATCTATATCATCATTAGAAAGCCCTAATTTTTCGGCTATTTGTGTAATTGGTTTAAGGGCGATTTTTCTAGCTATTTCCTGATCTGTCATTCTGAGTAATTTTAGTTTAGGGAAGTTCTAATTTTGGAGTTAAACAAATCTATAAAAAAAAAATCCGAACAGCTTAATGCTGTTCGGATACTTCTATCTGAAATGTATTTTCAGATGTTATGCTTTTCCAAGAATTCTAAACATTCCAGTGCCGCAAGTTGGGCACTTTCCTTTCATGGCTTTACGACCATTTTTCATGACGACTTCATTAGCGTCTTGCATATTTTTCTTGTCCTTACATTTTACACAATATCCTTCCATAGTGCTTATTGTTATGATTATTAAATTAAGTAATGCACTAATGTACGGTTATTTGTTTGTGTTAGCAACAATATTACCCTTAAAATCAGTATAATAATGCGAAAAATGTAATAAAACTTGTTAAATAGACCCCTTTTTTCACTTAAGCACAGATAAATAGCAGTAATTTGTATATTTCGTAAACTTTTTAACAATTAATGTTTTAATTTAAAATTGCATTTATGTTGGCCTTTAATCTTAAAAAATCAACAATTTATATGCTACTTTGGTGCCTACTTTTACCTTTGAGTGGGCTAACTCAGACCAATCCTAAATTGTTTAAACTAAATCATGGCAATTTAGAACGCGAATATTTTATTTATACACCTAAAAGTTATGATTCAAAAAAAGCGCTTCCTTTAGTATTCGCATTTCACGGCTATGGTGGTACGGCCTATATGTTTATGCATAATTCAGGTTTTAATGATCTGGCTGATAAAGACGGATTTATTGTTGTATATCCACAAGGCTCATTGCTCAATGGAAAAGGGCACTGGAATGTTGGTGGATGGACAAGAAACAGCACCACAGATGATGTCGGTTTTATGAAACTTCTAATAGACGAGATTAAGAAAAGCTATGACATTGACGCCTCAAAAATATTTGCGGCAGGCATGTCCAATGGTGGTTATATGTCGATACAGTTAGCTTGCGAGATGGGAGATACTTTTAGAGCTGTAGCCTCAGTAACTGGATCTATGACTCCTGAAATGCATAAAAAATGTACTGCTAACAATGAAATTCCTGTACTACAATTACACGGTACAAATGATCGCGTGGTACCTTATGAAGGCGGACAAGGCTGGACACTACCCGTTGAGGATGTCATAAATTTTTGGGTGGAAAAGAATGACGCCAATGCCAAAGCCAAGGTCAAGAAGCTGCCAGATCTAGATCAATATGATAATAGCACGGTAGAAAGATATACGTACAAAAACGAATCTAAAGAGATCATGGTCATGCATTACAAAGTGATTAACGGCAGACATGATTGGTTTGGTAACCGTGGAAACAAAGATATTCAAGCCGCTAATGTGATCTGGGATTTCTTTTCGAAGGTAAAGAATTAATTAGTGATTTGATTCATAAGGAAATTAGTGTCTATTGAAGTAGTCTCTTTCGTCGTGGTTAAAGTGATTATACTGTTAGATTTTGTAACGCCTTTTATAGTCTTTAATTTTTCAGATAATAGCTTTTCTAACGCCTGCGTACTTTGAACTCTTACTTTTAACAAATAAGAAAACTCACCTGTTATACTATAACATTCTAAAACTTCTGGGATTTTTAAAATTTCAAGCTTAAAATTTGGTTCATCTA
>CAJHYL010000362.1_pt1 | contig 10018 bp, 9 predicted proteins | sample 9198761 | NCBI WGS metagenome assembly CAJHYL01 (sample SAMEA7708360, study PRJEB35096) | sediment metagenome | biome: marine neritic benthic zone biome [ENVO:01000025]; feature: sediment [ENVO:00002007]; material: shallow marine sediment [ENVO:03000034] sea grass bed [ENVO_01000059] ...
GGAAGCAATCCGGGATCTACAGTAGAACCCGGACTGGAAAGAGACTTTAAAATTGTACTTGAAGAACTCATTTTAAACCAGACCAGCTTAGATCTTGTTAAGTCTAATGGAGATCTGGTGTATGAAGGTGAAATAACAGAGTTCAGAATTTCCCCAATGACCTCAACTGCCAATAATACTGCGGCACAAAACCGTTTAACCATTGGCGTTATGGTAAGGTTCTTTAATCGATTGGATGAAGAATCCGATTTTGAACAACGATTTTCTTTCTATTACGACTATCCCGGAAGTTCACAACTTGTCGGAAGTCAGAAGGACACTGCAATAGCAGAAATATTTGAACGCATAACACAAGACATAGTTAACAAATCATTAGCAGATTGGTAAATTGAATACAACAGAATTTACATCCATATTACAAGATCCTCAGGCTCTGACCGACAGTCAGACTCAAGAGATTAGATCTGTTATTGATGAATTTCCGTACTTCCAATCGGCCAGAGCTATATACTTGAAAGGATTAAAAAATAATAATAGTTTTAAATACAACCAGGAATTAAAATCGACTGCTGCCTATACAACAGATAGAAGTATTTTGTTCGATTATATTACTTCTGATGAGTTTTTACAAAACAAAATTTCTGAGCAGATAAAACATAACTTAGAGCAGCTAAAAGATATTGTTGTTAATGATGTTGAAGATATTACTGTTAACAAAAGTGTTATCATTGACGATGCCTTAAAAAAGCAGATACAGGATACCGAAAAAGTTCTGGATCCCGCTTTGTTCCAACCGGTCGTTGAAGTCTCTAAGGTTGCCGACTTTGGTGATGATATCCTGGAGGAGAAAACTGATGTTTTGGAAGTGGATTCAGAAAACATAGAAATTCTACCAGAGGATAAATTAGAGTTAGGTAAACCTTTTAAGTTTGATAAGAACGAAAAACACTCTTTTAACGAATGGCTGAAAATTACATCTTTCAAGCCTATTGTGCGGGAAGAGTCTGAAATTGAAGAAGAAATTCCCTTTAATGTTGGCAAAACAAAGGGCTTATCCAAGTCAAAAAAATTCCAGTTAATTGATAAGTTCATTAGTAAGAAACCTAAAATTGTTCCTTCCCATGAAACGGATTCAAATAAAAATGTGGCTAAGGATAGAATGATCCAACCGGAATCGTTAATGACAGAGACCTTAGCAAGAATATATTTAGAGCAAAAAAACTATACAAAAGCTATTCAATCTTATAAGATCTTAAGTTTGAAATATCCAGAAAAAAGTGGTTTCTTTGCAGACCAAATTAAGGCAATTAAACAATTACAAGAAAAAAATAATAAAGAGTAATGAGTACGTTCACAATTTTTTTAATTCTCATAGTTATTGTAGCATTTTTATTGGTAGTAGTAATTATGGTGCAAAACCCTAAAGGAGGTGGATTATCATCTTCATTTGGCGGAGGTGGTACACAACAGTTGGGTGGTGTAAAGAAAACCACAGACTTTTTAGATAAAAGTACCTGGACATTAGCAACCATATTATTGGCATTAATATTAATATCTAACGTAGCAATTAACAGTGGTTCAGGAGACCAGGAGTCAAAAGCTTTGGATCAGGATGCAGAAATTCCGGTTTTGCAGGACACTCCTTTAGACACTCAGGAAACAACAACAACTGCTCAGGATACAGCTCAGTAATTGATTTGTATGGTTATAAAACAATATAAATGCCAGCTTAATAAAGTTGGCATTTTTATTTAACTGAAAGTTTGTCAGTGCTGATTAGTTGGCACAATTTTCGAATAACGCTAAAGCGTTAAATAAAATTTTAATTAATCAAAAACATAGAAAATGGGTAAAGTTAATATCAAACCGCTTGCAGATCGAGTTCTTGTAGAACCACTTCCTGCAGAAACTCAAACAGCTTCCGGACTATACATTCCGGATTCAGCTCAGGAAAAACAGCATAAAGGAACAGTTGTGGCTGTTGGTAAAGGAAAAAAAGATGAACCAATGACTGTAAAAGTTGGTGATCAGGTGCTATACGGAAAGTATTCTGGTTCAGAATTACAATTCGATGGTAAGGACTATCTAATGATGAGGGAAGAAGATATTTTAGCAATCATTTAATCTAATAAAGTAAAACTAATTATAAAATGGCAAAAGATATAAAATTTGATTTAGAGGCACGCGATGGACTAAAGCGTGGTGTTGATGCATTGGCAGATGCAGTGAAAGTAACTCTAGGACCTAAAGGACGAAATGTAATTATCAGCAAATCATTTGGAGCACCTCAAGTAACCAAAGATGGTGTGACCGTTGCAAAAGAAGTAGAGCTTGAAGACGCTCTTGAAAATATGGGAGCACAAATGGTAAAAGAGGTTGCTTCTAAAACCAACGATCTGGCTGGAGATGGTACAACTACTGCAACAGTCTTGGCACAGGCAGTCGTTAAAGAAGGATTACGAAACGTTGCGGCCGGTGCAAATCCAATGGATTTAAAAAGAGGAATAGATAAGGCAGTTTCTGCCATAGTAGAAGATCTTGAAAAACAAGCAAAAAAAGTTGGTAACTCTTCTCAAAAAATAAAACAAGTTGCTTCTATTTCCGCTAATAACGACGATGTAATAGGTGATCTTATAGCCAATGCATTTGGTAAAGTTGGTAAAGAAGGTGTTATCACTGTAGAAGAGGCTAAAGGAACAGATACCTATGTAGATGTTGTTGAAGGTATGCAGTTCGATAGAGGGTATTTGTCACCTTATTTTGTGACAGATAGTGAAAAAATGATTACCGATCTAGAGAACCCATATATTTTATTGTACGATAAAAAAATATCTGCAATGAAGGACTTGCTTCCTATTTTGGAGCCAGCGGCCCAATCTGGAAAACCTCTGTTGATCATAGCAGAAGACGTTGATGGTGAAGCTTTAGCCACATTGGTTGTGAATAAATTACGTGGAGCATTGAAGATTGCTGCGGTAAAAGCACCAGGGTTTGGAGACAGACGTAAAGCAATGCTTGAAGATATCGCAATACTAACCGGTGGAACTGTAATTTCTGAAGAAAGAGGCTTTACTTTGGAAAACACCAAATTGGAAATGCTTGGTACTGCGGAACGCGTGACCATAGACAAAGACAATACAACAGTGGTGAATGGTGCCGGGGAAAAAGACATGATCAAGAATCGAGTAAACCAGATAAAAGCACAGATTGAAACCACTACAAGCGACTATGATAAAGAAAAACTACAGGAACGTTTAGCGAAGTTAGCCGGAGGAGTTGCTGTATTGTATGTTGGTGCTGCCAGTGAAGTAGAAATGAAAGAAAAGAAAGACAGGGTCGACGATGCATTACACGCGACACGTGCTGCTGTAGAAGAAGGAATTGTAGCAGGTGGAGGCGTTGCTTTTATTAGGGCTAAATCTGTTTTAGAAAAGATTACTACAGAGAATTTAGATGAAGTAACAGGGATACAAATTATTGCTCGTGCCATTGAATCTCCACTAAGAACAATAGTGGAAAATACAGGTGGTGAGGGCAGTGTCGTTGTAGCTAAAGTAATGGAAGGTAAGGGTGACTTTGGTTTTGATGCAAAATCAGAGACCTATGTTCACATGCATAAGGCGGGAATCATAGATCCTACTAAAGTAACCCGTATTGCATTAGAAAATGCAGCTTCTGTTGCAGGTATGATCCTGACTACAGAATGTGCATTGGTTGATATAAAGGAAGATAATCCTCCTGCTATGCCTCCAATGGGTGGTGGCGGAATGCCAGGAATGATGTAGTAGCGACTCGCTGCAGATAAGTTACTCACTCATACGTTAATTATAGTATTAGTGAAAAACTTGACTCCAAAACAATATAAAAACGCTTCAAAATAAATTGAAGCGTTTTTTACTTTCCAAAAAATGGTCATTTCGTTTTTACGAACTGAAAACTTTATCAACAAGTTTGTGAAATATTTGTTCAGGGTCGTACATAATCCTGAAACCACCTGATACTACTTTTTTTGTGCCATCATCCAAATTTTCAATGTTAGCCCAGGATTTATTTGCAAAGGAAAACTCAATTTCTATTTTACTTTCTAGAATTACATGTCTTGACCATACCTGACCATAAACTTCATCCTTAAAATAATCTAGCTTATTGTTTATTTTCTCGAATTCAAAATTCTCTATCCAATCCGTTTCTTTAAACCTCAACTTATCTTTTACCAAAATAGATAAATCAATATCAGAATCTGGCCTTGCAGTTCCTCTTGCCCTGGAACCACATAAAGCTATGGCTAAAACCTGGTCGTTTGATTTAGCAAAATCAATGATTAAACTTAAAATATCTTCGAGTTTTATATCTTTCATTTAAATGTTAAAAAGTATAACTTAATTAAACCAAACTGCATAGCGGTGTCTGCGTAATTCCAAAGCCAAGGTCTCTTCCATTTTTAATGCTTCTTTTCTTGTATCAATCGGATCAATATGGTTGTAAAGGCTTGGTCGAAGATAGAGTCCATACCTCTCTACAATATTTGATGAAATTTTATATCCTTTTTTATTTCTGTAGCCGGATTTGTGTTGTAAAAACCGTTCTTTCGGTGTTTTGCTTGTCATACCTACATACAAGCATTCCAAAACACCATTAAATTGCGGATTCGCAGCACGAAATTTTGCGTTTTCTGTGAATACTTTCTTGGAAAGCTCTACTACATAGATTCTGTATTGTGTTTTTGGCATAAGAACTGATAAAAATATTATTCTTGTTTCTTAAAATTAGTTCTTGCTTTGTTCATTTTAAAATTATTATTATCATTTTAATTCAACTATTAATAACTTAATTATTACTATAAATCAAATATTACCTACTCTTTTTTCTTCTCAATCTTCTTTAAATCCATTTTACAAACAGGACAAGTTCCTTCCTTGTCATATGTTTTTCCTTTTTCACAGTCCATAGGACATTGGTATGCGTCATGCATTGCAGTTTCATTAGCATCATGTTCATGATTCTCGTGCATTTCTGTTTTTTCCTCTTTTTTTGTATCTCTACATGATATAAAAAATAAGCTCATTCCTAAACTAATAGCCAGTACTAAAATTACTTTTTTCATTGTTTTAAAATTTAATTGTTATTATTAATTATTCTATTACTTGTTTTACTACTCCACACGTCAGCATTGCTTCGCCAAAATATGGGTTGATTACTTTTTCTTCTTTGCTTAACCAATAAGCACCATTGTTGTTATCTGCCATTGGGCAAAATTCCACATAGACTTTTTCGTTTACACCAAACACTTGAACAGCTTTGATTAAATGCGAGGATAATTGTTTGAAATGGTCTCTTTGTGCTCTTATACTCATTGCTTTTGAAATAGAAGTTGCAGAAGATTTAATTTCTTTTGACAATTTCATCCAATGATTATGTGCTTCAACTTTCACTAATTTCATATCAACAGTGTCTAATGCATTTAATAAACTGTTAGCACTTTCGGATACATTATTTATGTCATCTTGCACTAAAGCATCTTTTACATTGATATAGTCATTATAAACTGTCTTCAATTGATTTTGAAAGTCCTTTGGCACTTTCATTCTTTCAATCATATTACTATGATTTTCATTGTTCTCTGAAGCAGTCTCTTCCATACCAGTATGCCCTTCATGACCTGTCATTACTTTACCACCTTCTTTATTCATCATAGACTTTTTACCTTGTAATTGAGCTGCTGCATCTATTGTAAATGTTCCATTTGTTACAATTTCGTCATCAATCATTAATCCTTCAATAACTTCATAATTATCAGCTATTTTATTCCCTAATTCAACTTCCCGCATTTCAAATACTGGTAAGTTTGGATTAGTTTTTATATATACAACTGATCTTTCTCCTGTCCAGAGTATAGCCGAAGCTGGTATGCTTAATAATTGCTGTTTATTTGAAGAAATTCCTTTAATTTGGGCTTCAACGAACATGCCTGGTTTGAAGACCCTATCAATATTATTTAATACAGCTCTTAACTTTACAGTTCTCGTCCTTGTATTTAATACAGGGTCTATAAAATCTACTTTAGCTTTAAACTCTTTATTTGGATAAGCATTTGTAGAAACTAATACTTCTTGTCCTTTTTTGAATAGGTCAATTTGATTTTCGTAAACATCAAAATTTGCCCAAACCGAATTTAAATTAGCGATTTTCAATAGTGGCTGTCCTTGTTTTATAGCTTCACCTTGTTCCACTAATTTCTCTGAAACTGTCCCTGAAACAGTTGCATAAACCGGGAAGTTTTCTGTAACCTTACCTGATGTTTCAATTTGATTGATTTGACCTTCGGACAATTTCCAAAGTTTAAGCTTATTTCGAACCGCTTTGTATAATTCTGGTTGAGATTCTTTTAAAGTTGCAGCAGTAATTAACTCTTGTTGTGCTGCAAATAGTTCAGGTGAATAAATAGTCGCCAATAACTGACCTTTACGAACTTCTTCGCCTGTAAAACTTACATTGAGTCTTTCTATTCTACCCGAAAAATAACTCACCTGAATTGAGTTAGCTTCTTCGTTTTCTGTAATCTTACCTGATAATTTAATTGTATTTCTATTTGCCATTCCTTTTCCAACAATAGACGTTTGAATATTTGCCAATGCCATGGCATTATCTGTCAATTTGAACTGGTCTGCTGTTAAACCATCTGCTCCCGATTCAGCAGGAATTAAATCCATTCCACAAATTGGGCAATCACCCGATTCTGGTCGCATAATCTGTGGGTGCATTGAGCACGTCCACATTTGATTGGTTTCCGAAACATCACTGTGATTATGTTTTATATCATTATTAGACGAGCCACCAAAAAGTAACCATCCTAATAGTAGCCCTATGACCACTAATCCAATGTAAATTGTGTATTTCTTCATTTCTTTATATTTTTCGTTTTAATAATTTTCTAATTGAAGGTGATGATGTGTACCACAGTAGGAAGCCACTTAAAACGGTTATCAATCCTAAAAGTGAAAATGCTCTTAAAACTGTTGTATTGAAATTGTCTCGCCCTTCATAGTCCATTGTATGCGTCATCCATAAAAAATCGAACCAACGCCAACTTCGGTGTCTTACAGTTTGAAATTTCCCGTCTTTAAATGAGACATATGCTTTTAACGCTTCATCTGTTTTGTATGATATTACATAGGCGGGCAATAATTTCTCACGATATTCATGGTGCTTACCAACTTCTTCTATTTGTTCTATGGATTCTACATCAAGATCACTTCTGATATGGTTTTTGGCTATATAAAGTGCTTCATCTTTTGTGACGCTATTCTTTAGACTCCCATCTACAGCGTTATATAGCTGCTCTTTATTTACCCAGTAGTAAGGAGTATTTTCAATCTCCCTTAATTCAATAGTCTTAATTCCTTCCGAAGCTTCCAGTTGAGATGGGCTTAATAGATTCCTAAATGCTTTGGGCTGATAATCTAAATTCTTAAAATGATCGCCGTGAATATCATCAATATTTGTCCAACTGAAGTATAAACCACTAATGGTCCAAAACAAAAACTGTACTCCAATAAACAAGCCCAAATAACGATGAACTTTTCTAATTTTTATTGCCGAATTTCTATTTACCATAGTTTTATATTTTAATATTTCTTAATCTTAAAGCATTAGCTATAACAGAAACCGAGCTAAAACTCATTGCTAAAGCTGCTATCATTGGCGAGAGTAATATTCCGAAGAATGGGAACAATACGCCCGCTGCAATTGGTACTCCTAAAGTGTTATAGATGAGTGCAAAGAATAGATTTTGCTTAATGTTTTTCATTACTGAACTACTTAAGTTCCTAGCTTTTACAATTCCTTGTAAATCACCTTTCACCAAAGTTATCATTGCACTTTCAATGGCCACATCTGTTCCTGTTCCCATGGCAATACCTACATCGCTTTTTGCCAAAGCTGGTGCATCATTAATGCCATCTCCTGCCATAACGACTACTTTTCCATTTTCTTGAAGTTTCTCTACTTCTTTTAGTTTGTCTTCTGGCAGCATACTGGCTTTAAAATCTGCCAGATTTAATTCTGATGCAACTGCTTGTGCTGTATTCTGATTATCGCCTGTAAGCATTATGACATCAATGCCTTTATCTTGAAGTGCTTTAATAGCCTTGGCACTTGTCTCTTTTATTTTATCTCCAATAACCACATAACCAACAACCTTATTATCTATTGCCAAATAAGAAACCGTTTTACCTTGTTTTTGATAGTTCTTGGCTTCTTCTTTCATTATATATGTAATGTTTGCATTCGAATATTCCATCATTTTAGGATTACCCAATGCTACATTTTCACCTTCAATTTTCGCTTCAACCCCTTTTCCGGTTACAGCACTAAAATCTTCGGACTTTAATATTTCTGCATTATGCTCTTTACCATATTTAACTGTTGCTTCTGCTAAAGGATGCTCACTATTTGTATTCAAGGAAACGATGTATTGAAGCACCTCTTTTCCTGTGAATTCATTATTAAAGGAACCTACTGTTTCTACAGTTGGTTTGCCTTCGGTTATTGTTCCTGTTTTGTCAACAATAAGTGTATTCACCTTATCCATTTTTTCAAGAGCTTCTGCGTTTTTAATCAACACACCATTTTGAGCACCTTTACCCACACCAACCATTACGGACATTGGCGTTGCCAGACCTAATGCACATGGACAAGCAATGATTAGAACTGCAATTGCATTGACCAATGCATAAACGTAAGTCGGTTCGGGACCCCAAATAGACCATACAATAAAAGTGATCACTGATATTATAACTACAACGGGAACAAAATAACCCGAAACTTTATCTGCTAAGTTTTGAATAGGTGCGCGACTTCTACTGGCGTCATTCACCATATGAATGATTTGAGATAATAGCGTGTCACTTCCTACCTTTTCGGCTTTCATTAAAAAGGATTGATTGCCATTGATTGTTCCACTACTTACTATATTATCTATTGTTTTATTGACTGGAATAGGTTCACCTGTAATCATCGATTCATCAATACTGGTAGTACCTTCCGTAATCACACCATCTACAGGAATTTTATCGCCTGGTTTTACTTTTAGAATATCGTTGACTTCTATCTCGTCAATACTGACTTCAACCTCTTCGCCACCTACAATTTTTATGGCTTTATTTGGTGCTAATTTCAACAGTTCTTTTACTGCCGAATTGGTTTTACTGTGCGCCCGAGCTTCTAATAATTGACCTAACAATACCAATGTCAAAATAACTGCTGCTGCTTCAAAATAGACGTGTACTGCACCTGATTCGGTTTTAAATTGTTCTGGAAATACATCTGGAAACAGCATGCCAATCATACTAAACAACCAAGCCACACCTGCACCAATGCCGATGAGTGTAAACATATTGAGGTTCCACGTTTTGATGCTTTTGTAAGCACGCTCAAAGAACATCCAAGTGGCATAAAACACTACTGGAATAGACAAAGCAAACTGAAGCCAGTTCCAGTTTTTCTGTTCCATTATATCATACAATGGATTGTTATTGAGCATTTCGCTCATAGCAATTAAGAAAATAGGCAACGTAAATGCGGTGGCAATCCAGAACTTTTTTAATAGTTTTTTATAGGTTTTTTCTTCCGCTGAAAGGTCTGGTTGTATTGGCACTAAATCCATCCCACAAATAGGACACGAACCGGCTTCGTCTTTCACAATTTCTGAATGCATAGGACACGTCCATTGCTTTGCTGTTGATGTGGATAGATTTTGTTCTTCGACCAAATCCATTCCGCAAACTGGACAATCACCTGGTTTGTCATATGTTTTATCGCCTTCGCAATGCATAGGACAATAAAATGTACCTGTGCCTTTCCCTTTTGGTTGCTTTTCCTTTTTATCTTCTGAATGCTGATGATGATGTTCACCTTGTTTATGAATGCTGTATCTGTCTCCATCCTTTTTTAAGGCTTCTTGAAAAGTTTCTATGGGAATATGTGATGCCATTTCTATGGTAGCTTCAGCCTTATCCAA
>CAJHYL010000368.1_pt1 | contig 9934 bp, 8 predicted proteins | sample 9198761 | NCBI WGS metagenome assembly CAJHYL01 (sample SAMEA7708360, study PRJEB35096) | sediment metagenome | biome: marine neritic benthic zone biome [ENVO:01000025]; feature: sediment [ENVO:00002007]; material: shallow marine sediment [ENVO:03000034] sea grass bed [ENVO_01000059] ...
CCTGTTAGCAGTAATAGTATTAGCTATTCTGCATAATAACACTACTTGCATCCGCAAGCTTAATATACGTTTTGAAAAGTATTACTCAGGCGCAATTACGTGAACGAAATTAATAATAATTCAAAAAAATACATGCTAATTGCCTGGAAATTAATAATTACCACACTTGTTATATATGCTGCCTATCATTTTATTGACTTCAAATCACTGATAAATAATTTTAGCAGCATAACTCTGCCATGGATCATAGTTTTGCTTATATTAGCCACCCTTGACAGAATTATCATGGGAGTAAAATGGCAGCATCTAATTAATTTACTAGAAATAAAGGTTCCAATTTTTGAAACAATAAAAATTTATTATAAAGCATCATTTTTATCATATTCATTCCCCAGTAGTCTGACCGGTGATGCATACCGTAGTTATGCAGTCAACAAAGTTGATCCAAGTTTAAGTAAAATATTAAGTACGATCGTTGTAGAAAAAATAATTGCCATTTTATCTTCTGGGCTGCTCGCATGTATTGGAATTGCACATATCAGTCAAAAATTAGTAAATACTAACTTGAGCTCGATAACTTGGTTTATTCCAGCAATTTTATTCATCTTGATTATTGTATTCTATTTTTCTTTATCATCTTCTTTTATCAAGACGCTGCTTAATAAAATCCCCATTAAGAGCATTCATAAAATTGCCAACAAGCTATATAGCGCATATGAAATATTTTCAAATTTCAAACTTGGATTACTAGCTAACTTCTTCATAGCAAAAGTTGAGCATATTATTCAATACCTTATAATTTATTTATGCGCACTTGCTATGCAAGTAGATATAAATGTATTCGAATTACTTGGGATAATCGCCATCGCACAATTCATTAGAAAATTTGCGATCTTGATAGAGGGTTGGGCCCTTGGTGAGTTTATTATGGTCGCAAGCTGCGTTGCGATTGGTATTAATCAAACCGATGCCTTAGCATTTTCATTGCTCAGCCACGGCATTGTTTTGATTGCCTCGCTTCCAGGCGCCATATTACTATTTTATGACAACTTCTCCAAGAAAGAAGCAAATAGCATCAATTAATAGAGTCACTATCTTCTAACGAAAATCGCTTTAGCAGGATTTCCTTGAGCAACTGTATTTTTAGCGATTTTTCCTGAAACAACAGAGTTAGGCGAAATTATTGCTCCATCACCTATATCAGAACCATCTAGAATTGCGCAACCCGCACCAATCCAAACATTATTTCCAATTCGAATTCCTTGGGATGTTTTTTCTTGCAAGAAAATCGGAATATCTAATTTATCGTACTTATAATTATTCCCAATTATTTTAACGTTGGGGCCAACACCTACATAATCGCCTAATATCACACCAGCTTTATCTGCAGATATAAAGCTACATGAGCCAATTGAAACATTGATGCCAGTTGTAAGTGGACCATCCAATACTTTCAGTTTGCAAAATGAACCCACCTGAGTACCACGACCAAATTTCAATAAGCTACTTACATCAACCTCTGCACGAGGACTTACCTTGCAACGATATTTGATAAAATAATAAAGCGTTACAATTATTGGAGGGAAAAAGAAGCGAAAAAATAATTTTTTGAACTTCATGCGCTTATTGATACTTAGTAATAATATCTTTCAGCTTGCCTACTGAATCAATTGATTGCACATCATCCATACTTAGTTGAATGGAATATTCTGACTCAATTGCTGTGATCAGTCTCAAATGAGCCAGCGAGTCCCAGCCCTCGATTGAGTTTGGGCCTATATTGTCTCCAAAATCTTGCTCTTCTATCGCAAATGTTTGGGCAATGATTTTATTTAAGTTCTGCATACCAATCATCCTATAGTTATTACATTAATACTTTTTACTTCTAAATCTTTTACATTCTTTTTAGCCAATGAATATCTCTTAAATTCTTGATTGTCTGTTTCAGCATGTGAGAAACCACAGTTATCATAATATTCAATCACAGGTATATTTTTTTTAGTTGGCCTATATTCTGCATTTATATTTTGAATTTCTTTTTCATAAAACAATTTATTTACTAAGCAATTCATCAATGCATATTCAATTTTTCGGCCCATTGCTCTGCAACTTAGTATCAGACTATCTATATCAACTGTTGAATCAACCATATTTACCAAAACTAATCCTATTGTCCCCATTTCACCAAATTTATCTTTGGCATCAACTGCATAGAACAAATAGGCATTGCTTATAATAAATTCTTCTACATCTGAAATTGAGTATCTCTTAGTTGTTAAATTAAACTGATTAGTCTTTGTGAATAGCTGATGCAATCTATTAATATCAGATTCTTGCGCTTCTCGGAACGTAACTTCTGTTTCCAGACTCTTTAGATATGACTCTAGATCATTCGCCTTTTCTTTCAGGCTTTGTCTCATCGAATTCTGTTTATATTGATGTGTCTTTTTCAGATCATCGTTGAGTACAATCAAACGCTCAAAATAATTCGTTTCCCTCAACAATGCTGGAAATTCTGATGGATCTCCTTGCATTAGAATTGTCTCCACTTCAGGTAACAATTCTTTTACCATATTTACTTCAACAGGATTATCATCTATGAATACAATGCTATCTAGCGAAATGTTTAAGCTTTTAGCAATCGCTTCTATATTAATATGTTTATTTTCCCAGTTTATCTTCTTAACTGAAAAATCATCTAAATTTAGTGGTAAATCGCTCGCCCGTTTTTCGAATAATTCCTCCACATCCCCAACATTATTCTTTGAACAGATTGCCAACACGACCCCTCTCATTTCATATGATTTTATAACATGCTGAAATGCATAATAGGCTTCACTTACCGCATCATTTACACCAACTTTAACGCCATTTATTCCATCCTCCCCCAACACTCCACCCCATAAGGTATTATCAAGATCAACTACTAGGCACTTCTTATTCACACCTTTCGTTGCTCGTATGTAGTTACTTAATTCAGACGCAATATATGAATAAAAACTATCGCTCCATGGCATTTTTGCCAAATAGTACATTTTTGAGCTAAAGACATTACGCCTTCCAAACTCGGATGCTAAAAAATCAAGATCAAGCACAAAAACGTTAGAACTTTCTTTAAATTTTTCTTGAAGTGCATTATTTAACTTAAAGTAAAATGACTTCTCACTCGAATCTGATTTTGTATCAGCGATACCTTTTTGCAAATAAGCCGGTATCACAAAATTTGAAACGATAAATATTGAATTTAATTTTTTACTGGCCAGCTCAAGCCACTCTTCTACATGACTTAAGACTTGTTGATAAATTTCATCTAGTTCTTGTTTCGAAATACTACAGAAACTATGCACAACTTTAGGAGAAATTGTTTCTAAGGATAACGCTAATACGACAATTTCTGGTAAGCCTGTCAATAGTTCTGAGCTATCATCAAGAAGTTGCTGATAGTATTGCCCATAAGGTGCTACAGAACATTTCACATATATAGAGTTTATGGCGCATGCAACTGTCAAATATTTATCTAACGGTTGAATAGTATAGTTAGATAAGAAATGTATCTTTAACGGACTATCCATATCACATTGATCTATTTTTCTAGCTATCAGATCAACTTCAGTTGGCGAGATGTCTTGCATTTTCTTCTTTTCAATCACCTCCATAATCGCTTTTATGGAATTTGCTTGATTTAATTTTTCTTTAATAGCAGACATATTTGCTTAAATATCATGAACTTACACGGTACGAATTTTTCAAAAATCTACATTTATTTAAGTCTGTGCTCGTATCAATTCCTGACACGACTCGACTGATTCGTTCTCAAAATATATGCGATACCATAGTTCTAAATTTATAAATATCCATAATCGGTAATTATGATCCATTTGCCCACTTATATGCTCATCTCTCAATTTCGCTAAGTATTCAAAAGCAAATAGGTCATTATCAACAAATCGAGAATTTTCCAACAAGTAGTTCAGCAACCCTTTTAGATCCCCCCTCAGCCATCGAGCAATTGGAAAACTAAACCCCTGTTTCTTTCTATAAATTAACTCTTTCGGCAAATGTTTAGAGGCAACTTTTTTAAGAATGTATTTTAAGTTTGAATTTTTTAGTTTATACGTCGACGGTATGCTCGCAGCATACTCAACAACTTTATGATCCACCAAAGGTGATCTTGTCTCTAATGAATGTGCCATTGCCATACGATCGACTGTAGATAGCAAATGATCAGGCATTCGTGTCATAAGATCTGTATATAACATTTTATCGACAAGTGAATGCACATCATCAACATCAAAGTAAGTTAATATTTTCTTATATGAGTCTTTATCCACCAAACTATCTTGCGCCTGTTTTGTAAATAACTCTTTTTTAGCATCAGGAGTAAATCTTAAAAAACTTGCACTTTCAGCATACCTTGCACCTTCCTCATATCCTGACATGTGATCCAGCCAAAGTAATTTCTGCGCAATACTTTTGTAACCAAATGACTCAGGCACATTATTAAAAATACGTCGCATCACTTTATTTCTTAGCCATTTGGGTAACAGGCAGTAATAACTCACAAGACGTTGTCCTGCAAAACGGTCATATCCTGCAAAATTTTCATCCCCTCCATCGCCTGTTAACACCGTTTTAACATGCTTGGAGGCTAACTTGGACACTAAATAGACGCCAAATCCAAACGGATCTGATGGTTCATCCAAATGATAAATCAATTTAGGAACCAGCTGTATGTAGTTAGGTTCGACTATTTCATCATGCATTTGCAGTCCATATTCGTCTGCAACCAACTTTGCAAAAGGGACTTCATTAAATGTTTGATCTTTTGTGCCAATAGAAAAAACAGGAATATTTTCAGATGATTTCTTTGCCATCAATGCCGTGACCAAACTTGAATCAATACCACCACTTAGGAATGCACCTACCGTTACATCGCTTAGCATATGTGACTCTACTGCGTCACCTATAACTCCATCTAACTGCTCGGTTATTTCATGTTCTGATAGATTAATTTTATTTTCAAATTCTGGCTTCCAATAACGTTGAACGTTTAGATTATTTTTCTCCCATACCAATATATTACCCGCAGGTAATTTATTGATGTTTTTAAACAAAGAGTATTGATCTGGGACAAATCGTAAGGAAATGTAGTGCCAAATAGCATCAAGGTCGACTTCAGGTTTTATGACTTGAGTGGATAGGATTGATTTCACTTCAGAAGCAAAAATGAATTCATTATTATTTCTATAGAAGAACAGTGGTTTTTGCCCCATATGATCTCTTGCAAGCAAGAGCCTCTGTTTAACAGAATCCCATATCGCAAATGCAAACATCCCACGAAGGTGTTTTACACAATCATCTCCAAATTCTTCATAAAGGTGCACAATTACTTCAACGTCAGTTTGCGTTTTGAAACTGTGACCTTTTTGAATCAAATTTTTTCGTAATTCAGGACTGTTATATATTTCACCATTGCAAATCAAAAAAATGTCATTCGTTTCGTTTGCTATAGGTTGCTTACCACCCTCTAGATCGATGATGCTTAAACGTTGATGGCCAAGAGCAATATTAGTATCGCGATATAATCCATTACCATCCGGCCCACGGTGAGCAATGGCATTCATCATATTGTGGATGACGTCTTGCCGTGTTTGGGAATATATGCCAGCAATACCACACATAAACTTATTTAGAAAGTTTGCAGAAATTAAAAATTTGAAAAGACTTTTCGTCTTAGACTACATACTAGTCTAAGTAGCCTTCTTTACGATACCAGTCGGCAGTTCTTTTTAAGCCTTCATCAATCCCAACTTTTGGTACATAATTAAGATCTTTTTTAGCTTTATTAATTGAAAAAGCTCTAACTTGCCTAAACCAATCAACACGTCGCGGAAAGATAGGTGGCGATATTCCAAATGGTTTACAAATTTTTTCAAAGACATGCCCAGCAATAATTAATGGCCATAAAGGATAATGAGGTATTTTTACATCGACGTTTAGTGCTTTGCCTACACGTGACACAAGATCGTTAAGACTTAGATACTCTTCATCAGCAATAATATATTGCTCATATGCACCAACACCTTGCTGCATGCATAAGATGAATGCGTCCACGAGATTATCTATGTATAAAGGATGATAAAATGTTTCGCCATTGCCAAACATCATAAATTTACCTTTATTTACACGTCGATAAATCATCAAGTAACGCGCAGGATCACCCGGCCCATATATAGCTGTAGGGCGCAATGTGCAATATTCAATTTGATCCTTATAAGCCTCTAAAGCTACTTCCCCTTCATATTTTGTTTGTTGATAGTAGTCTTCAGGCTCAATGGGCGATTGCTCATTACCAGGAGGATTATCAATATGCCCGTGCACCCCTTGAGTACTGCAATAAATTAATTTGCGTGCGCCAGCTTTTATGGATTCTTCGGCAACAATACGAGTTGCTTCAACATTTGCCTCATAGTAAACACTATCTGGAACGTTTAACTCTCGAAAAGCCGCAGCTACATGAAATACAATCTCACAACCTGCTACTGCAGCTGTAACTTCATCACGCTCAGTCACTGAACCAATACGTATATGTGCGCCTTTTTGCTTGAGTGCATCTAAAGCAATACCTGGGTTTTTATCAAGTACGGAAACCTCATGACCATCATCGATTAAGCGTTCGACTAAAGCCGCACCTGTAAACCCAGTCCCACCTGTGACACACACTTTCATATTGATCTCCTTTAAATAACCCCAATATTATTATTCAATCTAAAAATAATTTGTGCGAATCTTCTCACAAGACCTGAATTATAAGGACCTATTTGCTTATTTGGCCCAATAATTAAAAAGAAATTTTCTCTTTTACGCCCGCAATTTGAGCCAATTTTTCACTATCTGACCAACCAAAGCGTTTTGCCATAATCGCCGCCGCCAGGTCAATCTGATCTGGGCCTAATAAACCTCTGGTAACAAAATTTATACGTCTAAACAGGTAGTCCGACAACGTCATGGCCATCTCTTTATCAATTGCCGAGATAATATGAGCATTAGCATTAGTATTAAAAAAATCTGCAACCGCGTTCTTACTCAAGCTTGCCTGCAGATTCATATTTTCAATTTGAGAATATACATTGCTCGAATCATTATCTTCAGAATGAATACTTTGCATTCTCGTTTTCTTAGTATTGAAATCAAATTGTAATTTTTTTGCAATCCCATCAACCACTTTCTCTGCGACGAACCTAGAGGTTGTATATTTCACGCCTATTACAGAAATTAAATTAGCAATTCCATCCTCTTCGTCATGATCTATAATATTCGAGCGGTGCATTCTCGAGACCTCTTTACGTTGAGATTCATCTTCCGCGGGCGTAAAGCCTGCATATACATATCGCACCTTTCCAATATTCAAATTTAATGTCGGACATGCATCATTAATTTCATCAATATATCCTGGCAAATCTTCTGAAACATCTACATTTAATTCGCCAGTACGAGCATGTTCAAGGTGGGCCGTGCCTATTACAGTCTTACCCAACCAAGGAGTAAAAAAGTATGCTCGCTTACTTTTCCCTACAACCGCATCAGATGCCCGGCGACTCTCTAGACCAAATGCATAATCATGCCCCATGCTATCGATTACGATATTAAAACTTTTAGATAATGCCTGATTATTATATTTTTTCTGATTATTGATCGTACAATGCAATAATTTGTACGCCCATGGACCTGTTGCATTAACTACTGATAATGAAGATATATTAAAGCTACGTCCGGATTGCTCATCAACAACTACAGCACCTTTAGCTTTGCCAGCATTGATTACTATTTCTTTTGCCTTTACGTAATTCGCAAGTACAAGACCACGGCTTTCAGCATCTTTAAGAATTGCAAATAGTAGTCGGTCAGCATCAATGATCTGGCCATCATACCAGGCCACTCCACCAGTAATTTTCTTATCCTTTAGATATGGCACAAGCTCATAGCAATTTTCTTTACTAAGCAAAGTACCGTTGGGATAGTTCCTTAAAATCTTGTTCCCATTCTGCGCAACATTGAATGCATTGTGCATGCTAACTGCCGCACCCAATGCCATCGGACCTCTTGAACTATAGCCATACGCAGGAATGACAAATTTCAGTGGCTGAATATAGCGTGACGCAATTTTTGACCATATTTCACGCTCTCTTATAGATTGATAAACACGTTTGAAATTTAGGTGCTGAAAATAACGGATTCCTCCATGAATGATTTTTAACGAGTTATGAGATGTACCACTACCAAAATCATTTGCCTCAATCAGACAAACCCGCATTCCTCTAAGTATTGCATCACGGGCGACAAAGACACCATATATACCTCCACCAATAACCAACACATCGAATTTCCCCGCTTCGAGCTGATCAAGATCACGTTGCATTTTTAATACAACAGCAGTTTTAGTTTTTTCGGCAGAATGCCATCAAATGATGACCTGTATTTCGGACTAAAGCTTTAGGCATAGCATTGTAGGTGCCTACAAATATTTTATTGTATAAAAGTGCTTTTAAACCCGAATGAACTTTAGTCGCCACTGGAAACCTTTCCGGTATAATGTTGACTTCTGTAAATGGCGCAAGCATATCTCTAAATTCTTTTATCGAATACATATAGAATACTGGCGCATCCAAATGATCAATTTCTACCTTCATTACTTTATGCATTACATTCAGCCATGATTTTCGATTGACCGTCATAATAATTGCTTCACCTCCCGGCTTTAGGACACGAGCAATTTCTGCAATCATCTTTTTAGGTGATGGTGTAAAATGTACGACAGTATGGCAATAGACCAAATCAAAACAATTATCTTCAAATTCCATATCTTCACCATCCATAACTTGGAAGTCACCGGATAGTCCTCGCATTGAAAAATTGTTTTTTGCCAAATCTATTGAATGTTCTGCTAAATCAATACCGGTTACTTCTGCGCCACCTTTTGCAAACCGGGTTAAGTCATTTCCAGTTCCGCAACCAACATCTAGAACTTTTTTGCCACGATAACCTGAGAAATTAACTACCTTGGGTAAATAATGCAGTTTTTCAAATCGATAATCTTCAATCTCTAGAAAAAAATCTAAAGTGCCCGCTGGACTCTTTGCCACTTTCCAGTCATGAACATGATTGTTCCAAAATTCTCTTACACTTTCTTTACTCATTACACTACACTTTTTAATTATCTAAAGTCTCAACTATGTTCTAACTTCAAGGAAGAATACAATTTATTTACTTTCTTAATATAAATTTGATCAGAATAATGCGCATCTGCAAGTTTCATTGCTGCAGCTGCCTTAGACTCGCCTAACTTGGGTTGTCGCAATACCTGTTTTAGTCCATCACAGATACCTCCTTTATCTGGTGAAATCAAAATGGCAACTTCATCATTCAACACTTGCGTATGTGTAAGTAAATTAGTGGCAACAATTGGCTTGCCTGTTCTTAAGTAGCCATAAATCTTTAATGGCGTGTTGGTTCCAGTGCACCTGGGCGAAACAATAATATTACTAGCCTCTATATAAGCAGGAATTTGTGATGGATGAACAGTGCCTGAGAATCGAACCGCATTTTCTACACCTAAAGACTTAGACAATGATTTATATTTATCCACTTGTTGCTCACTACCGCCTACCATAACTAATTTAGCTGAAGAAAAATCATTTAATACATCTTTAAAAGCCTCTAGTAAAATATCGATACCTTGATATGTCTCAAATGTACCTGTATACAAAATTACTTTATCATCACCAAGATTAAATTTCTGGCGAATATTCAAATCGCTACGTGAAAATATTTTCGAATCGTCTGCTGTATTTTCAATAAGCTCGTGAGGTGTATCTAGATTAAATTCTTCAACCAGTTCTGCCAATTCCGGACAAATGGTTATGATTGCGTCACA
>CAJHYL010000340.1_pt1 | contig 9756 bp, 9 predicted proteins | sample 9198761 | NCBI WGS metagenome assembly CAJHYL01 (sample SAMEA7708360, study PRJEB35096) | sediment metagenome | biome: marine neritic benthic zone biome [ENVO:01000025]; feature: sediment [ENVO:00002007]; material: shallow marine sediment [ENVO:03000034] sea grass bed [ENVO_01000059] ...
CAAATGTTGAAAATTTATTAAAACAGGATTCCAAGTCTGTGCTGGTTTTAATATCCCATACACAGGAGGAACATCGTCTAACTCTTCTTGAAAAGTTCCAAAAGCTCTGTCCCAAATACAAAAAATGGCCGCCAAATTTTTGTCGATATATTCAGGGTTTATAGCATGATGTACACGATGTTGTGATGGCGTTACAAAAATATATTCTAAGAAGCCCAATTTCCCTATATATTGCGTGTGATACCAAAACTGAGCGAATAAGTGTATTGGTGCAAGCACAGCAATAACCTCATGCGGTACGCCAAAGAACGCCGCCGGAATTAACAGTATACCAAAATATCCCAAAACATTAGAAATGGGTTGACGTAACGAACATGCCAAATTAAATTCTTCGCTGCTATGATGAATCACATGCTGGTTCCAAAAAAAATTCACCTTATGATTTAATCTATGGTTCCAGTAACTCGCAAAATCAATGGCAATAAAGGCAACACCATATACGAGCCAAGTATTTGGGAGTTCTAACACTGCTATATGCTTCAAGAAAAACGGGTAAGACACAATTACGACCACTAAACCCAGAGAGTCTTTAATGATGTTTGTTAAGCCTGAACTCAGGCTAGAAATAGTATCCATGTAACGATGCTTCATATCTTTTTTGAAATACCCATAGGCTAATTCAATAAAAAGCAAAAGCATAAAAAATGGAATGGCGTACAATAAAGCGTTAGCGTAGGCTTCCATAAAAATGTAATTAAACAAAAATAAATAATTACTTCAATTCTCAATAGTCTTGTTAATAAGCAAGTCTTAAAGGTTTATTAACCTTTTAAGTGAAATAAAATGCGTAAATTTGCACGCAATTATAATTTAATTGCAATGACTTCTCATCAAAACAAAATCGTTGGCGAAGGACTTACTTACGACGATGTACTTTTAGTTCCAGCTTATTCACAGGTATTGCCACGCGATGTTAATATTCAGTCTAAGTTTACGCGTAATATTGGTTTGAATATACCTGTTGTTTCCGCAGCTATGGATACTGTAACAGAGAGTAAAATGGCGATTGCCATGGCACAAGAAGGTGGTATTGGTGTTTTACACAAAAATATGACTGCTCAACAACAAGCCGAAAAAGTGCGAAAAGTAAAACGGGCCGAAAGTGGTATGATCATAGATCCAGTAACCCTTCCACTTGATGCTATTGTAGCCGATGCCAAACGAAATATGGCCGAACATAGTATTGGTGGAATTCCAATAGTTGATGACGAAGGTATCTTAAAAGGTATAGTGACCAATCGTGATTTACGATTCGAAAAAAATAATCAACGACCTATCACCGAGGTGATGACGTCTGGAAATTTAGTAACTACAAAAGCGGGTACTTCACTTCAAGATGCTGAGGTGATTTTACAGGATAATAAAATTGAGAAGTTACCTGTAGTTGATGAAAAGAACAAGCTTATTGGGCTTATTACGTTTAGAGATATCACCAAACTCACTCAAAAGCCAATTGCAAATAAAGATAAATACGGTCGCTTAAGAGTAGCTGCTGCCATTGGTGTTACCGCCGATGCTGTAGAGCGCGCGCAAGCATTGGTAAAAGCTGGTATTGATGCTATAGTTATTGATACTGCACATGGTCATACCAAAGGCGTCGTAGAAGTCCTTAAAACAATAAAGAATAATTTTCCAAAACTGGATATTGTTGTTGGTAATATTGCGACTGCCAAAGCGGCTCAGTACTTAGCTGAAGCAGGTGCAGATGCCGTAAAAGTTGGTATCGGACCAGGTTCTATATGCACCACAAGAGTTGTGGCTGGAGTTGGTTATCCGCAGTTATCGGCAGTTATGGAAGTGGCTAATGCACTAAAAGGAACAGGCGTTCCTGTAATAGCAGATGGCGGTATACGATATACAGGTGATATTCCTAAAGCGATTGCCGCAGGAGCTGATTGTGTTATGTTAGGATCCTTACTGGCGGGAACTAAAGAATCCCCTGGTGAAACTATAATCTACGAAGGAAGAAAATTTAAATCTTATCGCGGAATGGGTTCGGTTGAAGCCATGAGAGAGGGAAGTAAAGATCGCTACTTCCAAGACGTTGAAGATGACATCAAAAAACTTGTCCCAGAAGGCATTGTTGGACGAGTGCCATACAAGGGTGAGCTGTATGAAAGTATTCACCAATTTGTTGGTGGAATACGTGCCGGAATGGGTTATTGTGGTGCCAAGGATATAGAAACTCTTAAGGAAACAGGCCAGTTTGTTAAAATAACCTCATCTGGAATTAGTGAAAGCCATCCGCATAACGTACAGATCACTAAAGAAGCACCAAACTATTCGAGGTAGGAATTATTACGCGAAGGCCATTTCACGATTGTATTTTACTCTGTAAGCTTTTGGGGAAAGACCTGAATACTTTTTAAATGTCGATCTAAAGGCTTTTTCGTCATTATAACCAATGCCATACATGACTTCGAGTATCGTATTCGTAGTGGATTCTAATTGTTTCTTTGCGGCTTCAATCTTGACGCGTTGAATATATTCTAAAGGAGTATTGGCTGTAGCTTTCTTAAATCGTCTTAAAAAACTTCGACCATTGAGATTAACTTTTTCAGCTAACATCTTTATGCTAATTTTTTGTTCAAAATTGTCTTCGATAAATTGCTGTGCCTCTTTTATGGGTTCGTCAGTATGGTCTTTTTGCCCATTGAAAATGATAAATTCGTTCTGACCGATGCGATCAAAATCAATTTCAGAAAGTTTTGAACACCAAATTGCTGTTTCTCTACCAAAATGACGCTCAATTAAATACAGGGTAAAATTTAAAATGGAGTAGGCACCACCAGAAGAATATATACCGTTGTCTTCACAGATAATTTTTTCAGGGAGAAGTTTAATATTAGGATAACGTGATCTAAATAAATTATGAGCCGTCCAATGAGTTGAACATGATTTGCCATGTAGTAATCCGGTTTCGGCAAGTAAAAAGGCCCCTTTACATAAACTAGCCAATTCGGCATCATACCTTATACGTTGTTTTTTAATCCAATGTATAAAATCGGCATTGTTGGCTATTTCATTTTCGAGATTTCCACTTATAGGTGAGATAATAATTAAATCTGTTTTATCAATTTGCTCAATAGTTGCAGTTGGCTGAATACTGAAAAGACCTTGATATACCACAGGTGCCATTGACAAACCTACCAGATCAATTTTGAATTTATTTTCCGGTAATTGATTTAGTTTTCTATGATGCGCACTGGCCATGCGCAATAAATTAAAAGGTGCAATAATAGTATCAACTATGCTATCACCTTGAGGAACTATGACGCTAAAATGTTTCATAGTTACAAAAGTAAAAAACTAATATGTCTTAAACAACCCTTATAAATGTCGAAAAAGACAAGTATATTATATATGTTTATGACATAAATTTGTAGTGTACAATTATAAAAACAAAATAAAATGAAAGATCAAGAGATTACGGTAGTATACAAATGGACAGCAAAAGAAGGTCAAGGCGAAGCACTAAAAGCTATTTACAAAAACATGGAAACCCAGATGCAACAAAATGAACCTGGTGCGTTAAAAGTAGATTGTTTTTTTGATGAAGCGACAGGGTCATTATTAGTGTACGATTTATTTGCTGATGCTAATGCCTTAGGATTTCATCTAGGGACTACAGCTGCAGGTCATTTCCCTGAATTGTTACAAATTGCGAATCCAGGACCATTCTTATTCTGTGGAGATATACCAGAACAACTAAAGCAAGCAGCATTAGGTATGGGATTAGATGCGACCTTCGCATCACATGCATTTGGATTTGATAGAAACTAATGACAAAACCGTCTTAAAACCGATATCTAAACCCTATCAAAAAATCCTTACCATCAGATTTAAAGGTTAAACGCATGCCTTCCTGTTGGTAAGGTTTGGTGAAAAGGTATGTACTACCTAAGCCTACCGCTGCTCCTGCTAACACATCCCATTAATCGTGCCACCCATCAGGACCGTCAACACGACTTACACCTACAACTGCTGCTAATATATACGCGTATTTACCATATTTCCAGCCGTAACGCCGTTGTATAAATGAAGCACCAGAGAATGCCGCTGATGTATGTCCAGAAGGAAATGCATCAAAAAGATTTCTGCCTTCTGGGCGCTCTTTTCTAATAATACGCTTCAAACCATTAGTTAATAGAAATCCAGTAGCATAGCTTAAAGCAAATTGCTTAGTGCCTTCATAATCTTTTTTTAATAATGTAGTAATACCTGCAGCGGCTGGTAACGCGATCTTAAGCACATCGCCTGTATCTTCAAGTATAAACTCCCATTTTTCGTGACTGCCTTCATCAATCTGCTGAGCAAAGCAGAAGTGAAATGTTATTGAAATTGTTAGTACAACAGAGATTCTTACTAATGTGCATTTATGGGTAGCTAGTAAATTAGTAACTAAGAAACGAGAAAAAAATTGCGATTAGGAGATATGAACTTGCAGTGATACGCATTCTATAAATTCCAAAATTGTAGTTTAATTAAGACCTTGAAGTTTAAGTATTTAATAAATCCTTTGGTGGTGGAATGATAACATTAGCTTTAGCCTTATGTTTAGAAATAATTTGGTGTTCTATTTTCAAAACGGTTTCTAAAAAAGTAAGCGCTTGATCTTTTCCTCCGTCCAAAGCCTGATCACGATTTCTTGATAATCGGTCTTTTTTGGTTTCCTGATAATCCCTATTGATAAATGCCTTAAGTGTAATGTTTTTAAGAAGTGAAGTATAGGTACCTTCGGCTATGACCACATCAAACGGCCCAGTAATAGATTCAGAGCCAATACTGTCTTTTTCAAAATTGACTAGTGGCTTCGTGATTTTCATTCCTTTTGGGTCTAGCAATGCCGCAACGTGATTTTCCAGGAGCTCAAGTTTTACCTCATTTGAGCCAACCCAATCAATATCGCTTTGTCGTTTTCTATGATTGGAGTGAGGTGGTAATTTGAAGTAATCGTCTTGTCCGAGAACAATTACTTTTAGATCAATTTCAGTAAGAAAATCCTTTAGACACTGGGCAATTTCTGACTTACCTGAACCAGATTCACCAGCCACAACAATAGAAAAAGGTGGTTTCAGTTTTAATTTATTGATTTCGACCAGAACAAGTTGGGCACCGCGTTTGTGGTAAGGTTTGATCTTTATCTTGTCGCCAATCATTTAGGAAGTTTTTCAGTTATGTATTCTGTAATTGGAATATTAAAGTTTTTCACATTTAGATCAAGTAAGAATTGAATGGTAAGGTTTTCCCATTCTAATCGTAAAGCCTTCTTCTTAATTTTTTTACCACGCGCTATTCGCTCATCTTTGTTTTTTACTAGGAATTCTAGGCCTTCAGCAAATTTATCTACATCTCCAGCTGGCGCAATAATAGCCTGTTTCTTTATGTAGAATGACGTAAACGGAATTTTATCTGAACTGACTACAGGTTTACCATCAACAGCAGCTTGAGCTACGGCCATTCCAAATCCTTCCATTTCAGAAGCTGAGATATAAATATCGCAGAAGCTAAATAACAATGGCAGGTATTCTTCTTCAACAAAGCCTAATAAATGAGCTCGTTCTTTTAACAGAGGGTCGTAATCTAAGATCTTTTGTAGTGAGTTAAATACTTCATTTTTTGGTCCACCAGACATAAACAGCAGGCAATCATTATTATTAGATATGATCTTTTTAAATGCTTTAAGTACAACATCTTTCCGTTTAGTCTCGTCCATTCTACTGGTTTCAAGAATGATAGTGCTTGAACGCATTCTTTCAATATCAAGATTTGTTTTTTTCTTCAAATACTGACATAAATGTTCAATGTCACCATTACCGTAATCATGAAAAATATCAATATCAACACCAGGAGGGAAGAATACAACATCGTCTATTTTTGCACCATAGTTGGCCACTAAAGTTTCAGCAATTTCATAGGACGTTGAGGCGAAAGCTGGCGTGTAATCACAGATCATGCGCTCATGACTTCGTCTTTCTCTAAACTTTAAATTACGTTTAACGATATTAGACTTTGAGCGAAAATTCCATTCCTTTATTACACCAAGTGAATGTGGTGTCCAAACATGCCTGTTAACACGTTCTAAAGCGGTTGAAAGCACATCATTAAAAGTTTCCATTTCACTGTAAACTCGATATTGCTGGAACGCTGGATCTTCAAAAACAGCTGAATGGATCTTTTGTTCAAGCACGGCCGTTCCTAACACTTCTGCCAAAACCAACGGTCGTAATTGGATGGTTGCTGCGGCTACGGTAGATCTAAGATCCAGCCAGTCAATATGCCTTCCAACTTCTTCCTTTATTTGTTTTGCTAATGGTGATGTTTGCGACCATTTATTATAAACGTTTAACATGATCTCTTCTTCATGCACATAGTTATTGTCGCCCAAGCTATCCAAAAGCAATTTACCAAGACTATAAGCAGGTGCTTTCGAAATTGAATGGTAATGTCGTTCTTTATAGTGCTCTTTAAATTGGGCTTTAGTTACCACTTCCTCGGAGAGAAGTTCGATCATACGTGCACAAAGATCGTTTTGCCATTTTACTATTAATGACACACCAATTACTCCAGCATCCCAATAATGGGTGTTCATCATATCGTAATACTGCCAAGGAAATACATTTACTTTCTTGGCTTCTTCATTAATATGATTATACATCCATTCGACCTGCTCAATTAATGCGGTAGCAATATCTTCTTTTCGTATAAATTCATTACCTCCACCAGGAACGTATACGTAGCGTATATGTTTTGTAAGGTATTCTTCTCCTGAACGTATTCTTTCAGATTCGAAAAAAGGAAATCCACCGCGTGCATAAATGGTAACCTTGTAGCCTAATTTATCTAAGGCTCTTGCGTAGGAATTCACATAAACATTCTGACCACCTGTATCAAGAGCACTTCCAAAAGGAATGGTAACACCACCATAGCCGTGGTTTGTAATTAAGGCAATATTAGGTCGATCAATAAAGCAATAGGGATTAGATGTTTTTGGTTTTTTCATGAACGCACAATTATGAATCCTATTTATACATGCTAAAGTTAAATGTCAGGGGAGTGGTATAAAATGATTATTATCATGTATTTATTGGAGTAGAGAAACAATTAATTAATGGATTTGGAAATTGAGTTTAGCTATTTTACTTTAGTAAAATGATAGAAAATTTTCTATATTATTTATGGCAGCACAAAAAGTTTGATCTATTAAATTTAAAAACTACTGAAGGCCAAGATGTAGAAGTCCTTAATTCTGGTCTATTAAATACGGATGCTGGACCAGATTTTTTTAATGCTCAAATTAAAATTAGCGAGCAATTATGGGCAGGAAACGTTGAAATACATGTAAATGCTTCAGATTGGTTTAAACACAAACATGATAGTGACAAAGCTTACGACAATGTGATTTTACATGTGGTTTGGGTAAACGACGTCCTGGTTTACAGAAAAGATGAATCCTTGATTCCAACTTTGGTATTGCAAGACTATTGCAATCCTAAGACCTTAAATACTTATTACAATCTTTTTAGTACACCTAAACAATGGATTAATTGTCAAAATGATATAAAGACTATTGATGAATTTGTCATAACTAATTGGCTAGAGCGTCTATTTTTTGATCGTCTTGAGCGCAAATCTGAAGATATATTGAAACTATTACAACGCAGTAAAAATAATTGGGAAGCGTTGTTGTTTAGTAGCTTGGCCAAATCGTTTGGTTCTAAAGTAAACGGCGCGCCATTTATGAGTATTGCTAACTCTATTGATTTCTCGATTATTCAAAAACTTCAAAATAGTTCGCTTAGTTTAGAAGCGTTGTTTTTTGGGCAAAGTATGCTTTTAAATTCGTCATTCGAAGACGCATACTTTAGCAAATTACAATCAGAATATAAGTTTCTACGCCAAAAATTTAATTTAAATAATCTTGGTGTGCTGCCCTTGAAATTTCTGCGATTACGCCCAGCAAATTTTCCAACCATTAGGTTATCTCAATTGGCGTCAATCTATAGTAAACACAAAAATTTATTTTCTTTAATTATTGAAACTACTGAGTTGGACGAATTTTATAAACTTTTTAGAGTTTCACCTTCAAGTTATTGGGATACCCATTATACGTTTGGCAAATCATCACGTTATTCAAACAAAATCGTTTCAAAATCATTTATAGATGTACTTGTAATTAATGCTATTGTTCCCATTAAGTTTAGTTATGCCAAATTCACAGGCAATGATATAAATGAAGAGCTATTAGTTTTAATTTCGAGAATGAAATCAGAGAAAAATAGTATTGTGAATAAATTTAATGAATTGCGACCGTTTGAAAATTCAGCGATAGCTTCACAAGCTTTAATACAATTAAAAAATAACTTTTGTGATAAAAATAAATGTTTACAATGTGCTGTTGGAAATGCACTTTTATCAAGTAATTAATTAAATTGCAACGTGAATTATTTCTACACCATTTTGCTTTATTTTCAGAAACATGGTTACTATGTATGCCAACGTATTGCCGATAGGTTAGGTATTAGAGCAAGAGTAGTGCGCACCACATTCATGTATCTAACTTTTGTAACTTTAGGATTTGGGTTTGCATTGTATTTATTTATAGCATTCTGGATGCGTATTAAAGATTTAATTTATACCAAACGCTCGTCGGTTTTCGATTTATAGACTATGGCTAACAACATACTTAAGGTATTTCGATCAAAATTAAATACAGCAATAATTCTTCTGTTTATTATATTGTGTATAGGTGTTGTTGGCTTCAAGTTTCTAAATGGTTACTCTTGGTTGGATGCCATGTATATGACTGTTATCACAATAACAACAGTTGGTTATAAAGAAGTAGGTGGCTCCCTAACTCCAGAATCTAAAATCTTCACAATTGCGCTCATCTTAACAAGTGTAGTTGTTGTGGGTTATGCGATTAAAGTGATAACAGAATATATTCTTACTAAAAATAATGCTGAAGAAATCAAACAAAAAAAGATGCAAAAATTAATAGAAAGTTTGTCTGGACACATTATTATTTGTGGCTATGGCAGAAACGGAAAGCAGGCTGCTAAGAAATTAAGAGCATACAATAAAGATTTTGTTATAATTGAGCGTTTACCAGAAGTTGTTGCAAAATATGAAAGCGAAGAAATTCTCTTTGTTCTAGGAAATGCTAACGAAGATGACATACTAAAAAAAGCAGGTATAGAGCGGGCGAGCTGTTTAATTTCAGCATTACCAAATGATGCCGACAATTTGTTCATAGTATTATCGGCCAGACAATTAAATCAAGATTTGAGAATAATAAGTAGAGCGTCTCAAGAAAGTACTTATGCTAAGCTAAAATTAGCAGGCGCTAATAATGTAATTTTGCCCGATAATATCGGTGGTGACCATATGGCATCTTTAGTAGTTGTACCAGACCTTCTAGAGTTTATTGATAATCTGGCAATTGTAGGTAAATCTAATATCAATGTCGAAGAAATCTCAGTAGAACAGTTGTACGATGCGACCCACGTAAAAACTATTAGAGAATTAGATTTAAGAAAGAAAACCGGCTGTAATGTTATAGGCTATAAAAAACCTAATGGTGACTATCTGGTGAATCCTGATGCCGATCAAAAATTGGAAGCAAATTCTAGAATAATTGTACTTGGTAGACCAGAGCAAATTCAACAGCTTAATTCAACTTATAACATTGCCTAG
>CAJHYL010000146.1_pt1 | contig 9570 bp, 9 predicted proteins | sample 9198761 | NCBI WGS metagenome assembly CAJHYL01 (sample SAMEA7708360, study PRJEB35096) | sediment metagenome | biome: marine neritic benthic zone biome [ENVO:01000025]; feature: sediment [ENVO:00002007]; material: shallow marine sediment [ENVO:03000034] sea grass bed [ENVO_01000059] ...
ATAAACTAGCGCAATATATGCATGCTTTGGCGGCATCATCAGATCGTATCACTATTGAAAACAGAGGCACTACTTTTGAAGGTCGACCACTGCTTTTGCTTACTATAACTTCCCCACAAAACCATCAAAATATTGAGGCTATAAGAGAAGCTCATATTGAGGCTACAGAGAGTAATTCGGCGAATGTAGGTAATAGACCTATAGTGGTGTATCAAGGCTTTTCAATTCATGGCAATGAACCAAGTGGTTCTAATGCTTCTATGCTCGCTGCCTATCATTTAGCAGCTTCAGAAAGTAATGATGTTTTTGAACTTTTGGATAATGCAGTAATCCTTTTTGATCCATCTTTTAATCCAGATGGTTTACAACGTTTTGCTTACTGGGCAAACACTAATAAAAGTATTAATCTCAATCCAGATCCAAACGATCGTGAATACAGTGAGGTTTGGCCAGGAGGTCGTACCAATCATTATTGGTTTGATATGAATCGCGATTGGTTACCAGTACAATTACCCGAATCACGAGCTAGAATAAAGTCCTTTCATAAATGGCTACCAAATATCTTAACAGACCATCATGAAATGGGCACGAATTCTACATTTTTCTTTCAACCAGGTATCCCTTCAAGAACACATCCCTTAACACCAAAATTAAATCAGGAACTTACAAAAGGTATAGCACAATATCATGCTAAGGCCTTAGATAAAATTGGATCACTCTATTACAGTGAAGAGAGTTTTGATGATTTTTATTATGGCAAAGGCTCAACCTTTCCAGATATTAATGGCGGTATAGGTATTTTGTTTGAGCAAGCCAGCTCTCGCGGTCACATTCAAGAAAGTGCCAATGGTATTTTAACCTTTCCTTTTACTGTGAGAAATCAGCTTACTGCGGCTTTATCAACATTGGAAGCCGCTAAAAGTATGAGAGAAGACATACTCACATATCAGCATAATTTCTATAAAAATGCACGTTCTGAAGCTTCAAGAGCAGGAAATAAAGCCATCGTTTTTGGGAACGAAAAAGATGCGGCAAGAACCTATCATCTGGCTGAAATATTGAAGCGACACCAAATAAAGTTTCATGAAGTTAATAGTGACTTTACAGCTAATGGTAAACGTTTTAAAAAAGGCTATAGTTACATCGTACCTAAAAATCAAAAAAATACACGTTTGATCAATGCTATGTTTGAAAAACGAACACAGTTTCAGGATAGTTTATTTTATGATGTTTCAGCATGGACATTCCCACTGGCATTTAATTTAGATTATGCAGAAAATGTGACAACGGCCAATGCTGGCGCCGAAGTCTCCAACCATAGCATGATGCAAGGTGCTGTTTCTGGAAAAAGTAATTATGCCTATTTGATGGAATGGCATGAATATTATGCACCAAAATTAGTTAATCAACTATTAAAACGAGGCATAAGAACTAAAATGGCTTTGAAACAGTTTAATATGAATGGCAAAGCCTATGACTATGGTACTATTTTGATACCTGTTCAAAACCAAAAGAAAGATGCCGAGACACTATATACTTTATTAAATAACTTAGCTAAAGAATGCCATGTAAATATCGATGCCGTATCTACCGGATTAACAAATGGTATTGATTTGGGGAGTAGTAATTTTAGAGCTCTTTCTAAGCCTAAAATTGCTTTATTGGTTGGAAGTGGCATTAGTAGTTACGATGCAGGAGAAATGTGGCACTTGTTTGACACACGTTATGATATGACTATCACTAAGTTGGATACAAAGACAATAAGTCGAGCTGATTTAGACCGATATAATGTAATCATAATGCCAAATTCATGGTCTGGTGTAAATGAAGCAAATACTAAAAAGCTGAAATCTTGGGTACAGGAAGGTGGTACATTAATTGCCTATAGGAATACACTTAATTGGCTTAAGAAAAACGAATTGGCTAAAATAGAATTTAGGAAAGTAGACGTGCCTGCAAAAGATGTTAGCTTCGAACAACGTGGTAATTTTAGAGGCGCACAAGTTATTGGCGGTGCCATATTTGAAGCCAAAATAGATCGATCACATCCAATTAATTTTGGCTATACTCAGGATAAAATTGCGCTTTTTAGAAATACAACACTTTTTATGAAGCCAGATAAGAACAGTTATAATAATCCTATTCAATACTCTAAAAATCCATTGCTGAGTGGTTATATTTCTGAAGAAAATTTAGATAGCTTGAGCATGAGTGTGCCTTTACAAATTAAAGGATTAGGAAGAGGTACTGTTGTAGCTTTTACAGACAATACTAATTTCAGAGCGTTTTGGTATGGTACTAATCGCCTATTATTAAATGCCATTTTCTTTAGAGAAGAACTATAATTTTACCGTAGTCAAACCTAAAAGAATAGAGAATAGCAAATAATAAATGCCAACTAGCATACCATAGAGGGATGCTAATATTGTACTTACTATTATTACATAAATTGGCACTAAGGTAATGGCTATAGCAAATCTAAATGTGGAGGTAAATTCAATTTCTTTTATTTTGGGTTGCACGTAAAACTTCCATAGTAACCAAGGCAACAGAATATTCAAAATCAACACGAATTTCAATACACCTCTTAAACCATTCAACTTTGATTTTGGTTGTCTTTTGCATGATTTAAGTTTAGAAGCAATACAAGCATTTACGGCCTTGGGATTCAAGTAATCTACATTAAGTAAATTGAGTTTTGCTACAATTTCTTCGTAATTATGTTCAGGAATATGTGTTGTTAATTGCGTAAGTTGGGTATGAATATCTTTTCTCAATGCAATTACACTTTCATTTCTATTTTCAAAAACATAGTTTTTTGCTACCATAGGCGCCCCAATATTTATGAACGCACTATCGGGGAAGTGCTTGGCACTTATGAAATTGACGCCTACTGGAACTAGTTTCAAATTTAGGTTTGGATAGTTATCAAGAGTACCAAAAACAATACGTGTAAATCCTTTGCTCAACGGTCTAACGCGTCGTGCTAAATTGTGACTACCTTCTGGAAAAATAACTACCGTTTGTTGTTCATTTAAAAGCGATATACACCTTTCAAAAACCGGATTGTTATTGGTTAGATTATTCCAGCCGTCTCGAATTCTATATATAGGCAACAGATTAAATGTTCCTAATAACTTACTCACAAATTGTTTTTGAAACACACCAGCACGTGTTAAGAAAAAGGCGAAATGATTTAATTGTGAAGCGATAAGTAAAGCATCTAATAGTGCATTTTGATGGTTACTCAATATTAAGGTGGACTCCTGTTTTTTAATATGTTCTTTACCTTCCACTCGTATTCTTCGGAAGTAAAAAAATAGCCCAAGTTTTAAATAGACCCTAACACTATTTAACCAAATTTTTTTAAGCACTTTTATTTGTTTTTCGAGACCAATACATTGCTAATAATAATCCGGAAACTATATGCCAAATCCCCCAGAAAGCAGCTAAAATAGCCATGCCTCCAAGGCCATTAAAAAAAGTAAAAATGAGCAATAATCCTAATCCGGAATTCTGTATACCTGTTTCTATTGCTAATGTTTTTTGATTTTTAAAAGATAATCTAAACGTTTTGGCAACCATAAAACCCAATGCAATGGCCAATAGATTATGACCAATCCCTATTATTAAAACACGGTCGACATAATTATTAAATACATCTAAATTATTGCTAAATGCAATAACTACAATTGCAACAAATACAATTATGGAGACGGGTTTTAGAATTTTAGATAACTTAAATGCTAGGTCTTGAAATTTACTTCTAACAAGCATACCTAAAAACAATGGAATCCCTAAAATGAGCACCACTACTTTTACTAATTCTAGCGGTTCAATAGACACAGCTTCCAAAATACTGGCTGTGGGCCCATATAGACTTCCATAAAACTGAAAATTAAATGGTGTCATAAACATCGCAAGAAATGTTGCAAAAGCGGTTAAACTAACAGAAAGTGCTGTATTGCCCTTGGCCAAATGTGTCATGAAATTGGAGATGTTTCCACCTGGACAAGCTGCAACCATTAACATACCCAGTGCTATGCTAGGTTGGGGTTTTATTAATAGCACCAATAAAAACGTAAGTAATGGCAATAAAACGAACTGCGACAACACACCAAGTATGACTAATTTTGGTTGTTGAAGTAAACGTTTAAAGTCAGTAATTGTAATACCCAATGCTACGCCAAACATGACGACTGCAAGTGCGATATTAAGAATCCAAAGACCATTACTATCAAAATTTATCTGAACCTGATCCAGCTCTTGCATGTCATTAATTTACAGTTGATCCGTTCTTAACCTTATATTCAGGATTTAGAAGGATCACATCGTTTTCATTTACTGCGCCTAGTACCAAGCATTCACTCATAAAAGGGCCAATTTGTTTTTTAGGAAAGTTAACGACTGCCACTATTTGTCTGTTTAATAGATCTTCCTTTTTATATAAGGTAGTTATTTGCGCGGAAGATTTTTTAAGACCCAAGTCGCCAAAATCTATAGTAAGTTTATAAGCGGGATTTCTAGCCTCTGGAAAATCTTCTACCTCTATAATAGTGCCTATACGTAGGTCGACCTTAGTAAAATCTTCAAATGTTATTGTGTCATGCATTATGTAAATGGTCTAATAATTGCGATATTTACGAAAAATACAAAAAATGGCAAGAACACCTTCAAACATGTTGGCTTTGGGCACAAAAGCACCAGATTTTTCTTTATTTGATACCGTCTCACAACGGTTACTAAGTTTAGATCAATTAAAAGGTGAAAAAGGTACAGTTGTTATGTTTATATGTAATCACTGCCCTTTTGTTGTACATGTAAATGAAGAATTGGTGCGTTTGGCCAATGACTATCGTGAAAAAGGCATTGGTTTTGTGGCGATATCTAGTAATGACGTCGAGAATTATCCTCAGGACGGTCCAGATAAAATGACACAACACGCTAAAGACAACCAATACCCTTTTGCCTATTTATATGACGAAACACAAGAGGTTGCTAAAGCTTATGATGCGGCCTGTACACCAGACTTGTATTTATTTGGCACTAATTTAGATTTAGTATATCGTGGCCAATTAGACGATTCTCGCCCTGGAAATGGAATGCCTGTCACTGGTAATGATATGCGTCATGCGTTGGATTGTTTATTATCTGGTGAAGAAAATAATCAATCTCAAAAACCAAGTATTGGATGCAATATTAAATGGAAGTAAAACTAATTTTAAAAATAAAATGAAACTAATGATTCGAAGCACATTTCTTTTAATTCTAAGTTTGAGTATATTCTCTTGTTCGTCTAACGACAATGGGAATAATAATAACAACAATAATAACGGTGCTGTTACGAGCATACCAGATGCAGCTTTTGAGCAAGCGCTTATAGATTTAGGTTATGACAACTCCATAGATGGTACGGTTAGTACAAGTACAATAGAAAGCGTTACTGATTTAGTTATGAATGATAAAGGTATCACCAGTCTTACTGGCCTGGAAGATTTTATTAGTTTAGAGAATCTTTGGATTAATGATAATATGTTGACCTCCATTAATGTTTCTCAAAACACAGCCTTAAAATTCTTATTTGCAGAACGGAATATGCTTACTGGCGTCAATGTTGGCAATTTACTTGATTTAGAAAAATTGGTTGTCAATGGCAATCAAATAAGTACCATTGCTGTGGGAACTAATTCACTTTTACAACAGTTGGTCGTTACAGATAATAACATTGAAAACATTAATGTGTCAAATAATAATGACCTAAACGTTTTGAACGTAGTCAACAATCCGCTTACTTGTATTCTCGTAAATGCTAATCAATTTACTAATCCTCCACTAGGATGGGAAAAAGATCCCGAAGACGAATATGCACTAACCTGTAATTAGAATTACAACCAGTTATTAGTTCTTAAGCAATTTTCTATATGCGCGAAATGATGCTCACTATGCCAAGCATAGATACCTACATTTAAACGCAATGGCACTTCTTGATTATGCTCTGGATGAATAAAAATGCGATCTAATTGTTCATCGGTTAATCTACGTAATAAATAAACCAATTTGTAGTGTACCGCTTTCAAGTGCTCTAAACTCATTTGTATTGGCGCAGTTTTGCCATCTATTAATTCGGCCCATTCTTTTTCATAGTAATACTTTATCACAGGTTTGTCTTCTGTCAAAGCCCATTTAAATCTAATATAGCTGTGATGATGACTATCTGAGAGATGATGTACGACTTGCCTTATAGTCCAACCATTTGGTCTATAAGGTGTATCTAATTGTTTTTTTGATAAGTGCTTAACTAAGGCTTCTAACTTAACAGGAAATTGTTCAAGTGTTGTAATCCATCGATCAAGATGGTTCTGGGTAATTACATCGGGCACTTGAAATTTACCAATGGGATAACGTAACGTTTGTAACTCTTGCTCAGCCATGGTACAGATTAGTCTTATTGTTCTTTATTAACTTGGAGAAAGTCTTCTATTTCTCGAGAATTCACCCGCACATAATATTTGCCACGATCTAATCGTGCTAAATTAATTTTTATATGGGTAATTTTATCATCATTATACTTTCCAAGAGCTCGTCCTTTTTTATCGAGAAATTCAATTTGTAAATTAGAAACGGTGCGCTCAAATCGTAAATTCACAAAATTGCGATCGGCATCATAATATAGCTTTATGCCGCTTGGGTTATAATCTTTGCGACTTTCGTCCAATTCTAAAGGATTCACTGGAATTGGAATGATGTCTACTGAAGGCTGGGAAGATTTTACACTGCTCTGCTGTGCAAAACTAATTGTAAGGCAAAACATAAGCAGTAGATTTAGAGAGGGTTTCATTGCTTTAGATTAATCAATTTTATCAAAAATAGTGTTTTTTAATTAATTGACTAGTAAGCAATTATATTATAGCATATAAAGCAATAGATCTAATAAGCGAAAACAACCTTTAATCTAACTTTGAATATTAACGTTTTATGAATTTCAAAAAGACATCATTTGCTTCGGTTTTTAATCGTATGAAATAAAGCCCATTTTGCAGTGATGAAACATCTATGGTTGTATTCCTAACATGATTTAAATCATTCATTATTAATACTTTACCACTTATATCTATGATGTCATATGTTAAATTGGTGATGGATCTATTAAAACTTAAATTCAATGTTCTTGATGTTGGATTGGGATATAATTTCACGCGATTTACGCTGTTTTCTGATAAACTCAAAGTTGCGGTTGAAGAAGAATCACTTATGATTGTGCTAGTTAATGATCCATCTATTGAATACGCTGTAATTCTAAACCATACCTCATCGTTCTGACTTAAGGGAGGATTTTCCCATAAATACGAAGTTGAAGTTAAGCCACTTATGATAGGTAAAAATGTACTCTGATTGTCTATACTATACTCGAGGTCATAAAAAACAGGTCGACCATCGTCTGGGTTATTTAAATCCCAGCTAAGCGGCATAGAAACATCATAAACACCGCCTGAAGGACTCGTAATACTTACATCAGGATGTTCATAATAATGCAATAATTCTGCAAAACCTTCTCCGGTTACAGCATTACTATTAACGGTTCCAGTGATACTTAATGCGCCTTCAAAAAATCTGAAAGGCAATAACACTTCTGTGGTTTCAAATAAGGATGTAATCGTTAAGTCTAAATCATTGGTGTCTGAAGTTAATCGCCATTGTTTTGAATAACAATTCACTTCATCAGGTGTACAGAAAAACTGCAAACGTTCAATTTCGAAATCACTTTCAGTATATTGAGTCGATTCATCAACATAGGCTGAAAGAATTCGGTATTCCGGTGCGTCTGGAATCGTATCTTCTGCAGTAAATATATTCCATAGATTTATATCCATGCCATTAGACAACTTTAAGCTAAACCATTCATACTGCTCTCCTGTTAAAGGATTGAATGTGCCGTATTGCCTATCTATCCACGCTATACCTGTGACATTCTCTGTAGACCCATTAAATGTAAAAGATCCAGTAATATCGTTTTCTGATTGCGAATAATAGTATGTATAATTTGAAATGCCTTGGTCTAAATAGCCGTCGTCTCCCAAAATTAAAGGGCGTTTCATGGTTTCTAATTCCAGGTCTAGGGTTGCACTTGGCGAAGAAGCGAATAATTCGTACTCAAAAGGTATGGCATTATCACTGCCATCTCTTAAATTACGCCAATATTCCGTTCCTCTAAGCAAAACATCAGCCTCAATATCTAATTCAGAAGTAGATAGTGTCGTATAATTAAGTGGCCAAACATCCTGATAAAAGCTACCATCAGAATGGTCTGTTACATTTAAAATTCTAAATCCATCATATCCTGACTGTGGATAATGAAAAAAAGTATACATGAAACTATATACATTGCCTGAAGTTTCGCCTGTTATTTGACCAGATACATACCACCATTCAATGGGTTCTGCTGCGTGGCGTCCTTCATCTGCTGGAAAAGAAACTAAACTTCCGGCAGGATTGTAAGGGTACGTTTTCCAATCTTGGCCAAAACCAATAATACTGAAAATTAAAAGAAGAGCTAAGAGGTTGGTTTTTAGTTTCATAGTACTTGGGTTATAGTGTCGAAACTAAATCAAATGAAATTAAACGACTAAAATTTTGGCTTAAGCGATAACTTTTAAGGTTAAAACACTGCTATTTAAGATAAATAACCTGTTTTTACTATAAAATAACACCTCATAATATAAGGTCTTATCGTTTAGCTTATTGCTTTTGAAATTTGAGAAAGTCTTGTACATAATTAGACTTTACTCGAATAAAATAGTCGCCTGCTGTTAACTGGGCTGTGTCAAATCGAATAAGGCTTACATTCCGACCTCTGTAATCTTGAATTAGGTTACCCTTAATATCGATAACTTCAATGGTTACATCTGGCACAGCGCTTCTGAATTGTAATTTCAATTCATCTTTAGCTATACTGTTTTGCAATTTAATTCCATTGGGATTAAATTTTTGCTTTTCAAATGTCGTTTTTGATTTTTTTGAAGACGAAAGTGTTAGGGAAACATAGTCTTGCTGAGGTTCGACCTCATTTTGCTGCGCTGTCGCTATTGTACACCACAATAGCAGTACAACTAAATGTACTGGCTTGAGATTCATAGTTCTTGGGATTAATTAATTGCAACTAAGTTATTTTGACTATTCTGAAACTCCAACTAACTTAGATTATAGCACCCATTTATGGGTTGAATTTCGCTTAGGTCAGACCAACAGTATGTTTTCATCTTTAAAACACTTAGCAAATTTAAGTGACAAGAAGATTTCCAATAAGAACCTGGGTTAGTCTAATTCTTGACTATAGGCTTCTATAAAGCTTTTTGCGCGCTCGTTCCCACTATTCAACTCCAATGCCTTCTTATAGTTTTCAAAAGCTTGTAAACTATCTCCACTGCGTTTATAGGCATCTGCCAAGCTATCGTAAACATTACTGCTTTGAGGAAATAATGCCACATTTAATTTAAACACTTCTATCGCATTTTCATATTCTTTTTTTCTTAAATACGAATACCCTATTCGATTAAATTCGAATTCATTAAC
>CAJHYL010000178.1_pt1 | contig 9352 bp, 9 predicted proteins | sample 9198761 | NCBI WGS metagenome assembly CAJHYL01 (sample SAMEA7708360, study PRJEB35096) | sediment metagenome | biome: marine neritic benthic zone biome [ENVO:01000025]; feature: sediment [ENVO:00002007]; material: shallow marine sediment [ENVO:03000034] sea grass bed [ENVO_01000059] ...
AATACCAAACGAGTTGGTTTGCCAAACTGCCGATTCGCCTTCATCAAGGCGTGGCGTGAAAAGGCACGAAATTAATCCGTAAGAAGCCCCGTCTATAAATCAGAATTTAATGAGATGGGGCTTTTTTATTTATGCCACTCTAATAATTCGCAACTTTATGCAGCGTGTCCGCTTTCGGCCAATAGCGGCCATTCAACTGATGATATTTATTATTCGTCTAAATCGAGGCAAATTTATTGCAAGAATGTAGTTGAGGAATAGGTATTAACTATTTATTTTTGAAGTGGTGCCGGGGCCGGAGTCGAACCGGCACAGTATTTCTACCGAGGGATTTTAAGTCCTAAATGCTCACTTTCTATCGCAAATAATCACAATAATATCATTAGATTAGTTAGCTAATATGCTTTGATACTTGCGGTCTATATTGCTGGCTGTGGTCCAAGAGTGGCCCACAGAAAGCCAGACTGAAACAATCTAACTGTATGTCCGCTTTCGGCCAATAGCAGTCATTCAAATCTACTACATAACTCCTATTATTTATAATAGCAAGCATCATGCAATCATGCTAACACCAGATACTTTAGCTTTATCCTGTATTTTTAAGATTTCAAGGATAGATGGAATTACGTCATATGCACTACGAGTACCATAGTCTTGTGGTCCCATCTTCGAGCCATAAACGTAAGCAAATCCATTGCCGCCAGTATGCCCACCTGTTCGGCGATAAGGTATTGGACCAATTTTACCGTACTTGGGATGAATAAATCCTGTGGGAGTGCCTTTCCACACAAACACAAGATCCACTTCCGTATCTGTCAGTTCCATTGGATTACTAGTTCTTGGGTACTCGACGTGATCGACTACCTCTTCGCCAGTTAAAGGATCCTTACATTCGCTAATAAGCTTTATTATCTCATTACATACATCATTGTATTTTTCTTCAGGTACGATTCCCTGCTTTTCTCTCCCTCGAAGATTTATTCTTACACGCCCATCGTAATAAGATGGAACGGAAAATGCGGTCATACCTGGCCAAAATTTCTTGTAATGTGCCGCTGGCATCCAGCTAACAGAAGTATGTTTAGAATTTTTAGATTTCTTTTGGCCACTGTTATGCCTATGGTAAAGATGTTTAATAAAATGCGGAGTTACTGAGCTTGCAAATTTTCTTGCTGTAGATTTTTGTTTTGGTTTATTTTTAGGATATCCTTTTCGAATCCAATCTGTCCAAGTTTCTGTAGTAGGTAAATTTACTTGACGATTTAAATTAGGATCTGATTGGCCTTCCCGATTAAAATATGGTTTGCCATAAGCCTGACGGTACAATATTTCTCCTAGTAATAAAAAGCTGGCTACATCACCACTATTAGATCCCATTCCATGTAGGGAAAATAAGATTACGGTTGTGTCTTTAATATTTTTCGTTAATCGTTCTACTAACCTATCGATACCTCGGTAGACTCTACGTATACCCTCACCTGCAATTTTTGAAGTTGGTGCAGAATGAAGGGGATGATTTATGTCTATTCCATGCCAAAGACCTTCAATCACTGAATGCGCTTCACTAACACTGATTAATGCTAAGTCCCAATCTTTTATACGCTCATTTAATAACCATTCAGCAATTTCACCACGCTTCTCTATACTTTCAACTAAGCTATCTGCTGCTTGCGATGTATTTTCAATTGAGTTCCAAGACAAACCATAAAGCCATTTCTTAGCAGGATATGCACCAAACTCCTGAATCACTTCTTCCAATAACACATTAGGTCTTGACCCCGCAGCAACACCTGGATCATGTGCTCCCCAATTTACAATACCTTTTACATTAGGTGATTTTTTGAGATCAAAATAAGGAGTATCAAATACAACTGCATCAATAGGAAGCGTAGATGTGAATGGGGAAATACTTGTCCCTTCTTGCCATGCTTCATATGTTTCTGGATCAAAGTGAACTGCTGCCCATCGTTTAGCATCGTCCGTAGATAAACCTGTAGAAACATGTTCACCAGCTAACCCTGTTCGGAGGTCTGGGCCATGATCAAGCTCAAATCGAGCACTTTTATTTGCCAATTTTTTAAATGCTGGCATCTCGCCAGCTTCCATCATTTCATGCCCCAGTGTTGGCTCATAGGCATCAAGATGTATTGCTAAAACTCTTTTCATAACTTTCTATTAAGAATCTTTGAATTAATTTTATTAGGAGTAATTTTGAGGAGCAAATAGTAAGTGCATTTAAATAATACAATTAAATCATATAAATAACATAACTTAGCCGTTCTCGCCACCTCAACGAAAAAGGTAAAACAATCAGACAGTTCTAAATGCAAACTCTACTCAAGAGAACACCCTTCCTATATAAGGGTTTGACTTTTTGCTTGATAGGAAACATACCAGCCCATATTAAGCAAGTGGTTTAGAGAAAATATGATTAATTTAAATTTGTAATTTTAATCATTTGAGTTTTGCCACTAGCATCATCTACTCCATTATTATCTGTGGAGAAGATCGCTTTACCTGAAGCGAATACTGCAAGACCTTCAACTTTTTCGATAATTGCACTACCAGCCTTAGTTAGTTCAGGCACAAGATCTTTAACGAAAGTTTTTTCAAAAGTATCAAAGGAAGCAAAGTCTTCATCAGTCATGAATGCTAAATTATCAAAGTTAGCTTTATATTCGCTTGATACGTGCATCTGTTCCACCTTGATTATCACGCTCAATAACAAAGTAATCTTTGCCTTTGGCTGTACTAATATCAGATAGCCCAACCCAACCTCCATTAAGAGTTTCACAGGTATCTAATGGATAATACACAAATGACCATTCACCCTCTTCGTAATTGAAGAATACTGCTGTATTTAGTCTACATAAAATATTTTGTGGTGGAATGTACGTGAAATTTACATTAAGCATCTTCACTAATATATATTTTATATGGCGCCTTGGGCCGGAGTGGGACCGGTACAATATTTCTTTCGAAGAATATTAAGCCCGATGCCCTGCTCTTTATATTCAACAATTTATTTAGCATAATAAAATGCTTATGGATTGTAGTTAATTTTCGGCTTTAATGATTTGTTGTGCATAGTTGCAGTCATTTACGGCTAAAATTTCAGCAAAATAACTATAAATTTCTGCTACAAATGTGTATCTTGATAGTCGTAAAATTCCTCATATCCAATGTCTACTTACTATCGCAAGCTCATATTTAACGACTTAATGAATTATACTAAGTTTTCCTAAATAATTAACATTGTTAAAAATATAATTAGATTCAAAGCATGTATACAACAATGACTTGATTTAAGAAAAAAAAAAAAAAAAAAAATTATAGAACGGTACAAATAAAATATTTTATTAATTGATCTATCTAATAAATCTTTAATATGGCCACAAAGTTGAGTATTAATAAAACAAGACGTTCATCAATCAAGTTTTTACTAACTTTGCCACTAATTGGCACATACTTTATATCTAAAATGTCTGCAAAACTTGATGACACTGAAAATGAGTATGTAATTATACGAGGGTGGATACTTAAAAAAACAGATTTATATTAAGTTTGAATTATTCAAACAATGATTATTGATCTAAATAATATAAATTCAGACCCATTCAGAGAAAAAATGTTTGATGTCTGCATCTGCGGTGCGGGAGTTGCAGGTATAACATTGGCCTTAAAGTTGTCCCCAAGACTAAATGTTGTCCTTCTTGAGGCGGGAGGTTATGAGGTCTCAGAAAATTCTCAAAACGTATATAAAGGAACAAATGTTGGCCGAGAGTACTTCAACTTAAATACAACTAGATTGAGATATTTTGGAGGAACATCGAATCACTGGTCAGGTTGGTGTCGACCACTTGATAGTTATGATTTTAGTCCTAAACCTTACGCGCAGTACACTGGATGGCCTATTAAGCAAAACGATTTGGAGCCATATCTTGAAGAAGCGAAATCAATTCTTGATATCCCTATCCAAAGGGAGAATATTAAAAGCAATGCTTTTGATCATATGCAGGATTTGATCAATAAATCCCAAGATTTCAAAAGTATTGAATTCTGGCTCAGTGCTCCTACTAGATTTGGCAAAAAATATAAAGCTGAGCTTGAGCGACGGACTAACATAACTTGTTATTTAAATGCCAATGTAACTGACATTTCTCTTTATGAAAGTTTTCCAAGAGTTCGGGCATTAGAATTTTGTGATTATAGTGGTCGAGTATTTAAGATACATGCACAAATTATTATCCTCGCGGCAGGTGGCATTGAGAACCCACGAATCTTACTGAACTCTAATTATCAAATTAAGGAAGGTTTAGGAAATAAAGGTGATCTTGTTGGGAGATTTTTTAACGAGCATCCGCATTATATAGTGGGTGGTGTCATACTTGAAGACGTAGTCAAAGAAAATTTTAAAAAAAAATGGATTCTTAAAGACCCTAGGTACTTTAGATTTTTTTCACCAAAATATAATTTTATGCAACGTAATAAAATTTTAAATTGTGGTATTCATTATGAACCTTTTAATCCTAACCGAACACGTAGATCTAATTTCAAAGATCGGTTAAGAGCTATCGTATGCGATTCAGACCTAGCAATGGGTGCAATCAATAAAATTCGAGGCAAAGAAGTTGTGTGCAAAACCATATGGGATGGTTTCCTAACCTTGTCATCAGAACAAATGCCAAACCCATCGAGCCGTATCAGCCTCGGTTCTGACCTTGATAGATTTGGAAATCGTAGAATCATACTTGATTGGAGACTTTCTGAGATTGACAAGCGTACAGTTCAACTTACAGCAATTAGATTCGGAATAACATTAGCAAGCCTTGGCTTAGGAAGAGTGCGGCTCTTTGACTGGGTAATTAGTAGAGATGAGAAACTAAAACTTCGAAGCTATGATATGGGTGGTGTGGCGGCCAATCACCACATGTGCACTACCCGAATGGATAACTCATCTCACAATGGTGTTGTGGACTCAAATCAGCGAGTGTTTGATATTGATAATCTTTATATTGCTGGATCGAGCGTTTTCTCTACGGGAGGACATGCAAATCCAACTTTAACAATTGTGCAGATGTCGTTGCGATTGTCAGAACACTTGAATAATACTTTTAAGAATCGTCTATGATTCACTCAATACTATATTAAAGATCACTGCGTGTATTTACGTCCTTGATAATTATTCTATTCCTGCTTTTGATAGCTAACGACTACCAGGTTTTAAATTAGCTTAATTTTATTTTTTATTGTTTTTGAAATAATGCCAGAGCCGGAGTCGAACCGGCAAGGTATTATCTACTGAGGTGTTTTAAACTCGATGCCCTGCCCTTACTAAACAACAACTTATAAAGTATTAACAATCGCTTATGGTTTGTACTTAATTGTTAGCTTTAATGAATTGTTGTGCTTAGTTGCAGTCATTTACGCCAAAATTGCGCCAAATTTATATTGGTTACTAACTAATTCAAAGTGCTATCGGGGTTGGGGTGGGTGTGTATTCTGATATTGCTGTCGCTCTATATCTGCCTCTCTCAAAAAGATCTGAGGGACAAGTGCCGCATAATATAAATCAGGTATTTGAATGTCTCCTTTCGGCCAAAAGTGGGCATTGTCCCTCCATATCAATTGGCATGTATATATTTTTTTTACTTTCGTGAAGTGATAAAAAGTGCGCGACAATATGCAACCTCCAACCAGCTCTTTCACCTATGAATAACTCATTTTTTCCACCAGCTATATGTCTGTCGTCATATTTATCATTAGAGTACATTAGGACAAATTTGAAAGATTTTTAGTATTTTGCTTAATACACTAGAAAAGTTTTTATATTTAATTTCAATTAGCTCTTTAAGCCTCTTTCTCACATTATCAGGTATCTCAAGCATAAAAGATTTAATAAGTATAGAAATCTCCGCGTTCGCCAATAGCGGACATTCACTTGCCATTTATAAATTCTCTTTACCCGCTATATGTATATACACAAATGAAAGAGAAGAAATTGCTATTATCAATAATAGTAGAACATAGATATTTTAAATAGCTATAGAATTGGAAAATGTTCAAAGATTTAGCGGGAGACTCGTTCTCTTGCAAGAAAATAATGACTGCAAATACTTCTAGTTTGTTTTGTTAACTAAATAAATTATTTTACCAGTTATCGACTCTTTATTGATGATTCATACAACTTACCAACATTTACAGATAAGTTATGGATTGCCGGAACCCAAATATCAGGATTTTTTCTCATGCGATTGACTATTGTCTTTTTTAATGAGTGGAAAAATTTTTTCCATTCTAATATAGGCGACCCTAAAAACAATTTGTTGGGTCTGTTAACTTCTAGATTAGTTTTTACAATCGTCCGTCCTAAACCAATTCCATGTTTAACAAGGTATCGAATTGTTAATCGTTTATTAGGCAACCTATGCTCAACACATGCATTAGGTATCCACCAACCAGTATATCCTTCATCAAGCATCGATAGTTGCACTTCCGCTTCCTCGCCTGCCAACCAAAGACAAGACGGTTGTCGTCCGAGCTCAGGATTATAGTGATATAGTTGTTGAATAATTGTGCGAACTGCAAAGTTTGCGCCATAAGGTAGTTGTGTTTCGTTCTTTATTTGAAGTGGTTGTTTACCAAGATCAAGTATTGAATATACATAAGGTATCTTATTTAAAGCAGCTGATAACCATTCAGGCGGTATACTTTCGACCATTGGTTTAATCGGCCCCCCAAAGAAAGCTACATCAGGATAGCTATTGAATGCGCATTCATAGGCATGAAGCCAGTTTGGATGAACAATTACATCATCATCCGTCCAGATCAGAAATTCTCCGGATGCTACCATCATAGCTGTGTTTCTTGCATTTGAAACACCAGGCTTAGGCTCGTAAACTCGATGGATAGGCATCGACTTCATAGCATCTTTAATGATCCTGTCTGTATCGTCTGTAGAATTATTATTAACAACAATGATCTCAACTTCTGATTGTGCGTTGCAAAGTGCTAGTTTTAATGACTGTAGTGTGTCTCGTAGCATATCTGCTCTGTTCCACGTGCAGATAGCTATTGATATTTTCATTATGCGATAGCCCTTATAAAAACTAAATGTTTTAACTAGGATCTATGTTTGATAACAAACTTGTGCCAGACATAGGCGCTTTTTTACTTTTATCCAATAGATCAGAAAATGTTGCTGTTATATCGAAGGCGCTGCGAGTTCCATAATCGCCAGGTGCTAGATTTGTACCCGCAACGAATGCGAAACCTTTACCACCTGTATGACCACCTGTTCGACGGTAAGGGACAGGTCCTATCTTGCCGTATTTTTTGTGCAGAAACCCAGTTGGAGAACCATTCCATACAACCACTATATCAGCCTCAGATTCGTTTAAATTCCTCGGGTCTTTATGTTGTGTGAGAATTACCTCACTTGCTATTTTTAGACCAGTTATTGGGTCTTTGCACTCATGAATAATTTGCAACAATTCATCACACTTTTCTTTATATTGACTAAAAGTCACTATCCCATGTTTTTCTCGTCCTTGAAGATTAATACGTATACGTCCATCAAAGTATGAGGGAAGTGCAAATGCGGACATATCTGGCCAGAAGGATTTATAGCTCATCGCTGGAATCCAATTCACCGGATAACGAAGCCGAGAATTAGCTGAATTCTTTTGGATTGGTTTTTTCGCATTTCTGCGTAACTGTTTTATTAATTTTGGCGTTAATAAACTTGTAATTTTTCTTATTGTTGATATTGGTTGAGTTTCCTTTTTTGGAAAGCCAGCTTTTATCCAATTTGTCCAATCTTCTGTTGGACTCAAATCAACAGTATGATTAAATTTTTCAGAGGTTAGCCCTTCTCGACAAAAGTATGCCTTTCCAAAAGAATGCCGATAAAGAAGTTCTGCAAGTAGCAGGAAACTGGCAGTATCCCCACGGTTTGGGCCCATCCCATGCATCGAAAATAAGATGATTGAAGTATCAACAGCGTCATCTATTACTTGTCCATCTACTTTGTCGATCTCTTTATAGATTCTTCGTATGCCTAATTCAGCAATTTTTGCACTGGGTGCACAATGTAGTGGATGATTAGCATCAATTCCATGCCACATACTTTCAATTGCAGAATGGGCCTCAGCAATACTGAAAATCGCAAAATCCCAATTTTTTACACGCTCATTTAATAGCCACTTTACAATTTCTCCTCGCGTGGTCACAGCTTTTAATAATATATCAGCAGCTTGTTGAGTACGTTCAGGAGAATTCCACACCAGTTCATGGTGCCATTGCTGGGCAGGCGACTCACCAAACTTATCTATAATCTCACCGAGCAGCTCATTAGGTCGAGAATTAGTGTATACACCAGGATCATGTGCACCCCAACTCACTACGCCTTCTACATTTGGTGAACTTTCGAGATCAAAATAAGGTGTATCAAATACTACGGCTTGTATGGGCAGTGATGCAGTAAATGGTGGGAGTGACGCACCTTCTTGCCAGACATCATAACTATTGGGGTAAAAATGAAGAGAATCCCAACGTTCTGCATCTGAAGGAGATAAGCCTGTAACAACATGCTCTCCGGATAAACCTGTACGAATTGCACCGTTGCCATGTTCAAGATCAAAACGTGCACTTTGAGCTGCTAATTTATTAAATGCAGGCAGCTCACCTGCAGCCATCATTTCAAATCCCAAGGCTGGGTCAAAAGCATCAAGATGGATTGCAAGTACTTTTTTATTCACGTGGATAAATAGATAAATATTTTTAAATTGAAGGCATCCAAAAATCAGATCTGTATAGATGTATACAAACTAAAAATAATATATTCCATCTATAGTTTTTTAATGCTGATATAAATACTGACACTATAGCTAATATAATACTAATGATTACATCACAGAATAAAAAAGGCTTTCATAGATAAGGAAAAATTAAATTATAAATAATTGGGCGTAATGACTCGAAATTTCGATGTATTTATTGAAAAAATGTAAATGATATTCGTGAGTTAAGAAAGTTTGAGACCAGCCTACTTGAAAATGAAAATTTAAGGTATTTTTGAAAAATTAGCGTAATTCTGCCTAAAAGGTTTATCTAAAAACTGAAATACTCAACTTCAAATATTGGTAGTGAAATTATTGTGAGCATAGATAAGATATCTCCCGTATATGCCAGATTAAAATGATGGTGCCCGGGGCCGGAGTCGAACCGGCACAGTATTTCTACCGAGGGATTTTAAGTCCCTTGCGTCTACCAATTTCGCCACCCGGGCATTTATAACGCATCGCTTCGTGATACTTAAATTCCGCGTAATAACCGCGCGGAAGTCTGGAGG
>CAJHYL010000387.1_pt1 | contig 9344 bp, 7 predicted proteins | sample 9198761 | NCBI WGS metagenome assembly CAJHYL01 (sample SAMEA7708360, study PRJEB35096) | sediment metagenome | biome: marine neritic benthic zone biome [ENVO:01000025]; feature: sediment [ENVO:00002007]; material: shallow marine sediment [ENVO:03000034] sea grass bed [ENVO_01000059] ...
CAACAACTTTCAAAATAATAGATTTAATTGTTACTGTAGTTCCAATTCTAATTATCACATATGTTTTAATAAGCTTATTTAAAAAGACTTTCAGTAGGATTAGCTTATCAAATATAATACTAGCCATAAGTTTTGTTTTCATTTGGTTCTTGGTTATTTATAAATTATACATCAACTTTAGTGTTGAGCAGAAAGAGGTTGAAATCACATGGTTCGCAATATTAAATTCCTTATTTATTATCATGTTCGCACCTTTATTCACCAAGTGGTGGGATAGTAAGTACAATCCACCTGCTTCAGTTAAATATGGTTTAGGACTTATTATTATGGCCATAGGATTTGGTCTATTGGCATTTGCAGCCAGAAACGTTCCTCTAGGTGCCGAGTCGGCAAAATTAAGTATGATATGGTTAGTTTTAGCTTATTTGTTCCATACTTTAGGAGAACTATGTTTGTCGCCAATGGGATTGTCTTATTTAAGCAAATTAATTCCGGCACGTATGGTTGCCTTTATGTTTGGGGTATATTACTTAGCAATTGCGATAGGTAATAAATTAGCACATTATGTGGGAGGAGACATTGAAAAAATAACTGAAGAAAGCGGGCTATCACATTTTTTCCTAATATTTACAATAGTACCTGTTGTACTAGGCTTAATTTCATTCTTGTTACACCCATTACTTAAAAGGTTAATGCATGGTGTACGATAAACGTTTAAAACGTTAAATTGAACGTAAAACACGCCATTTTTGGCGTGTTTTTTATACATTCGGAATAGTTTTTGTACAAAAAACTGATAAAAGCCTCAAAATCTTTAAAAACCTAAATGATGAAAAAGATAGTTTTATTAATGGTTTTTTCTCTGAGTCTGATGACGTTGTCAGCTCAAGAAATTAATTGGGTTTCAATAGAAGAAGCGCAAGAACTTCAGAAAAAAGAACCTAGAAAAATATTAATTGACATGTATACGGTATGGTGTGGACCATGCAAGCGTATGGATAGAGATACCTTTGGAAATGCCGATGTAATTGAGTATGTAAATACACATTATTACGCCGTGAAGTTTAATGCTGAAGGCGATGGTGACGTCGTGTATAATGGTAAAACTTATAGTAACCCTAACTATAATCCTGCCAAAGCAAGAACACGTAATTATCCACATCAGTTAACTCAAGCATTTGGTGTGAGGGCCTATCCTACTATTGTTTTTATTAATGAAGCAGGACAGCTTATTGCACCGATACGCAGTTATAAAACGCCACAGCAATTAGAACTGTACTTAAAAATGTTTAAAAACGACGATCATAAACAAATGACGTCTCAAGAGGCCTTTAACGAATATTACGAGTTATTTAAGCCCGAGTTTAAAAGCCAATAATTAATAGCTAATTATTAATGCTCCCTTTTCACTAGTTTGGTGGAAGGGGATTTTTTTTGCTTCACAAGTCGTCTTCCATCGTTCTTGATACGAATAGTAATTACTACCATCGGCAATAATTAATGTAGGTTGTAGACTATCAATTAAGCGTTCTAAATTTAATTTGGGAGATCCTGTCAATAAAACGTATTCTGGTTTAAACGACCTAGTATTGTAAATTCCTAAACTATCTACTAACAAAAGTTGTTTACCCGTAATGTCAAAAATTGACTTCAATGAATCAGTTCTCATTTTTTTAATGCCTACGCCAATTTGATAATCAAGTACACTTGTTTGTTCGGTAATCGGTGTTGAAATATTGTGATATACATTAAGAGATGTGTAGTGTCGTTCAGCGATAATAGTGTACTTAGATTTGTGGAATATGATTAATTCTGATTGGTTTTGGTCGTATTTGTAATAATGAATAAATAATTGAAATAGGATTATTGTACTTAATACAAAAACAAGCTCTCTAAAGCGTTGTCTTTTGAAATACAATAGAACAGCAATTATCAACATATAACAACAGAATACATGACCTAGACTAAATGGCACGTTTTGGAATAAGAAAGATTCTTGTTGCGCTACCCAATTAATAAACGTATTAAGAAGGTCAATAATTAAAGCATACGATTGAATAATCCATTCTGGTAAAACATCAAATGCTGCTAGTAAAATAATAACTAGTCCAACACCTAAAATAATGCCTAAAAAAGGAATTATTACCAGATTAGAAACAAAAAATAAACCTGGAAATTGATTAAAATAATATAGGCTTAGTGGGAAAACACCTATTTGTGCTGCAAGTGTTACACTTAAAGTGCGCCATATAAAATTTAGAATTACATTTTTTGGAGTCCACCAATTGCTAAGCATGGGCATTATTGTAATTATCGATAAAACAGCGAGATAACTTAGCTGAAAGCCCACATCAAAAATAAAATTAGGCCTTATTAGCAGGATTACAAACATAGAGATGGCTAAGGAATTATAGGTATTAGTAGGTCGTTTTAAATTCATACTAATAGCAAACACGGTAAACATCGAAACGGCACGTACAATAGAAGCCGTCATACCAGCAATGAGAGCATACGTCCAAAGTAAAAGAACGATTAAAAACATTTTGTAAATGTTGCCTCTTTTTAAATACGCCAATGGTCTCAAGAAAGAATTTAATAGAAGTAAAATGATACCTATATGAAGTCCAGAAATGGCTAATATGTGAATGGCTCCTGCTTGGGCATAACTGGTATATAATTCTTCTGATATATCTTGCCTCTGGCCTAACAATAAGGCATTAATAATCGATTTTGTTTCTGGCTTTAAATCATGTTTAACCAGTCCTTTATTTACGCTTTCCCTAAAAATTGAAGCTATTCCAGATAGGGTTTGCTTGGTCGAATCGACGAGCAGTAGTTCTTTAGGATTCAAAACAAGTTGATGATACACATACTTTCTTTCGAGGTATCTACTATAATCAAATTGAAATGGATTAAGCGGTTTATTAATGGGCTGAAATTTGGCACTAGTATAATAGATGGCATCGATTTCAGGCTGGAAGGCTATTGAATCTTTCGATGTATTCAGCAACACTTTACCACATACTATTTTATTGTTAATGGCAATTAATTCTACCATACTCTTATTATGGTATGCACTTGGTTTCAGAGTTTGATGAATCCTAAACTGCATGCTATAGATAGAATCAGATTCAATAGGGAAAACGTTGGTATAGTGCCTTTTAAAGGTTTTATGATCATGAAAATGGGTAGATAATACACCAATAGCTACGACTGTAAGGCCTATACATAAGTCCAACCACCATAAATTGGACATTGATTTTTTGGTTATTTTCAGAACGCATCCTATGCACAATACAAGACCGGCGCATATACATAATAGGGATTCAAGCTTAATATGGAAAAATTGAGCTAAGAGAATGCCTGAGACTAGGCATAAAGTAAGTTTAATTATGGGATACCTGAGTAAATACACTCAAGTAATATAGTAAATATTCTATAATATACGACGCGCTTGCACAAATGCCAAATACCAATAGCGTTCAGACAATAATGAAGTAATAACACCTTTACTGGTCGTAGAATGTATAAATTCTATTTCGTCTTTCTTTACTTTGGTTACTATACCTACATGATTGACTTTTCGGCTGTTTTTACGCGTTGCAAAGAATAACAGGTCGCCTTTTTGTACTTTTTTGACATCAATCCAATCACCCGAAGTAGACAGTGCTTTTGTAGTGCGAGGTAAACTTATATTTTCAGAACTAAAAGCCGTTGTAACTAAACCTGAGCAGTCCATTCCGCGTTTATCAGAACCACCATATTTATAACGAACGCCATTATATTTCTTGGCCTCTGTTATAATTTTACTGGCTTTGGTATAGTGTGTAACACTTTCTTCTGTACGTTTCTTTTTCGTGACAACCTTAGCTGAACGTGAAGAGCCGCAAGATGTTAAAACAAACATCGCAATGAGAAAAAGGGCATAAATACGCATGTTTATTTAGTAGTAGTTTACCGCTAATTTAAGGTTTTGTAGATTAATTCTGCAACTTTTTTACTTGCACCTTGTCCGCCTAGCTTTTTTTCAAGCTCATAATAATTGATAAAAAACTTAGTGCGTTCATAAGGATCTAAAATAGTTTCTAATTCTTTAGACAATCGCTTAACATTAAAGCTATTTTGTATCAATTCTACAACAACATCGGTATCCATAATGAGGTTGACAAGCGAGATGTATTGTATATTTTTAACAAGTCGTTTTCCTATTTGATAAGATAACCAACCACCTTTATAGCACACTACCTGAGGGACTTTAAATAAAGCAGTTTCCAGGGTTGCTGTACCCGAGGTCACTAAAGCGGCAGTAGAAACACTTAGCAAATCATAAGTTTTATTAGATACAAAACCAACTTCTTTCTGCCTAATTATAGACTGATAAAAAGACAAATCTTGACTTGGCGCCCCTGCTATAACAAATTGGTAATCAGTGAATTCTTCAATTAATTTCAACATAACCGAAAGCATTTTTTTTATTTCCTGTTTACGACTTCCAGGAAGTAATGCTATAATGGGTTTATCATTTAGCTCATATTCTGAACGAAAGGCATATTCATCTACTTGCTGTCTATCTGAAATAGCGTCAATTAAAGGATGGCCTACAAAATTAACTGAGAATTGATGTTTTTCTTCATAAAATTCCTTTTCGAAAGGGAGAATAACATACATATTGTCGACATCGCGCTTAATCGCATGGATGCGATTTTCTTTCCATGCCCAGATTTGTGGTGAGATATAATATTGCGTTCTATAACCCTGTTGCTTTGCCCATTTGGCAATGCGCATATTAAACCCAGGATAATCAATAAAAACAATACAATCTGGTGTATAAGCTTGAATATCATCTTTACATAATTTCAAATTTTTAGTTATGGTTCTAATATTCATTAGTACTTCAACAAACCCCATAAATGCCAATTCTCGGTAGTGTTTTACCAAGGTTCCGCCAACATTTTGCATAAGGTCACCACCCCAAAATCTAAACTCAGCATTTACATCAAGTTGTTGTAATGCTTTCATGAGATTAGAACCATGAAGATCACCTGAAGCTTCTCCTGCAATTATGTAGTACTTCATAGGCTAAAAAAAGTATAAATAATACACCATAAAGGCGGTTAAAAATGTTGATATCATAACACCTCTGGCGCGATAGATTTTGTTGTTATTTAAAAACTTAAAAAACACCAACAAGCTTGGTATGGCACCAATAGATAATAGTGCCCATAACTTATCCTGTTTAACAATAGTATTAAAGGTAGTGGTAAATTCGGCACTTTTATAAAGGCTAAATAGTAATATGCACAAGGCCGTTCCTAAGAGTACAAATAGTAATCCAGTAACAAATCCAATAAAAAGTTCTTTTTTAATCATCGAAGCTCCACGATTTAATGGCATTCAAACTCGTATAATCTGTAAGGTCAAACTGTGTTGGTACTACCGAAGCATAACCATGGTTTAATGCCCAAGTATCTGTATCATCGCCAGAATCTAAATTAATGAATTTACCGCTCAGCCAATAATAATCTTGTCCGTGTGGGCTTTGCCTTTTGTCAAAAGCTTCTTCCCAATTTCCTCTAGCTTGTCTGCAAGCTTTTATCCCTTTTATGTTTTCTACATCTCTCGGGAAATTTACATTCAAAACGACCCCTTCAGGTAATCCGTTTTTTAAGACATGTTTGGTGATGGATTTTACAAAAGGCATTAACGGTTCAAAATTGGCTTCCCAACTGTAATCACATAAGGAAAAACCTATAGCCGGAATACCCTCTATTCCAGCTTCAATAGCTGCACTCATAGTACCCGAATAAATCACATTTATTGACGAATTTGAACCGTGATTAATTCCAGAAACACAAAGATCTGGCACACGATCTAAAATTTCATGTTTTGCCAATTTTACACAATCTGCCGGCGTGCCAGAAGTGCTATATTCTACTTGTGGGCCATTATCGATATTTTCGCGCCTACAATACAAGGTGTCATTAACCGTAATGGCATGACCCATGCCGCTTTGTGGGCTATCGGGTGCTACGACCACAACATCTCCAATAGTATTCATCACAGCTATTAAGGTTCGAATTCCTGGTGCAGTAATACCATCGTCATTAGTCACTAAAATTAAAGGGCGATTGGCCATAACAAATCAGTATAAGTTTCCTACAAAAGTAAATAAATTCGTGCTTAAGATCACATTTTAAGCGGTTTAACAAAAAATTAGTACCATATCGCAAGCTTGGCATAATTTTTTCTTTAATTTAGTTCAAAATTATGAACTTAAACCGTTAAAGAATTCAAATGAAAAGGAATATTAATTTACTGTTGTTGGCGTTGTTGCTGGCTTTTGCGTCTTGTAGCTTTACAACAAAGACTTTCGATAACGATTCAGACAAAGATAAACTCCTCGTACAAATAATTACTTATGTTTTAGAGCAAGGTCATTTTGATCCCGAAAACTTGGATGATACATTTTCTGAGGGCGTTTTTTATGATTATTTAGAACAATTAGATCCATTTAAGCGTTATTTCTTAGCTTCAGACATCAAAGAATTTGAAGCGTATAAGACAGAAATAGACAATCAGTTAATGGATTATGATTTGACATTTTTCAATATTACACTTGAACGTTTACTTAAGCGAATAGAGGAATCTAAGGTGATTTATCAAGAGGTGCTTTCAAATCCTTTTAACTACGATTTAGAAGAAGACTTTAATGCAGATTATGAAGTAGTAACTTATGCTAAGACTAAAAAGGAACTAAAAGAACGCTGGAGAAAGCAACTGAAGTTCTCTAGTATTGCAAATTATCACGATTTACAATTAGATCAAGAAAGGCTAAAAGAAAGGCTCGAGGGTATGAGTAGTTCTGAAATGGAGAAGGCACTAGATAAAGATAAAGAGAACCTCGTTGTTAAATCCAATAAAGAAATGGAACAGGAATCTCGTGAAGCTACTATGAGATCACTTGATGAACTTTATGTATTTATTAACGATAGACAGCACAAAGATTGGTTTTCGGTATATATCAATGCTATCGTAGAAGAGTTTGACCCACATACATTATATTTTGCACCCGAAGACAAAGACCGATTTGATATGCAAATATCGGGGAACTATGAAGGCATTGGCGCAAGACTTCAAAAGCGTATGGATAATATTTTCGTAACTGAGATTATTTCTGGTGGTTCTGCATGGCGACAAAATGAGTTAGAGGTGGGTGATGAAATCATGAAAGTTAGACAAGATGATGAGGAAGAAGCTGTTAACATCACTGGGATGCGTCTAGAAGATGCTATTAAACTCATTAAAGGACCTAAAGGAACAAATGTCATTCTCACACTTAAAAAAGTAGATGGCAATATTGAAGACTTATCAATTACGAGGGACTTAATAGAATTGGAGGAGACTTATGCAAAATCAGCCAAAGTTGAAAAGGATGGTAAAACATATGGTGTCATTAATCTTCCAAAATTCTATGTAGATTTTGATGATTATAATGGTAATAGAAATGCAGCTAGTGATGTGAAGCAAGAAATAGAACGACTTAAGGAACAAGGCATTGAAGGTCTGGTAATAGATCTTAGAAATAATGGCGGAGGTTCTTTAAAAACTGTTGTAGATATGGCAGGTCTATTTATTAAGGAAGGTCCAGTAGTACAAGTTAGAACCCGCGGTGAACCTAAAGATGTCCTTAGAGATAAAGACAAAGAAATTGTTTGGGATGGCCCTTTAGTAATATTAGTTAATGAACTTTCGGCTTCTGCTTCTGAAATATTAGCGGCTGCTATGCAAGATTATAAAAGAGCTATTGTTATAGGAAGTAAACAAACCTATGGAAAGGGTACTGTACAAAATGTTTTCGATCTTAACCGAATGGTAAGAAACAATACCAGTGGTGATATGGGAGCACTTAAATTTACTACACAAAAGTTTTACCGAATTAACGGCGGCTCAACGCAGTTAGAAGGCGTTAAAAGTGATGTGGTCGTGCCAGATCGTTATAGCTATATTGATATAGGTGAAAAAGATCGTGATAATCCATTGCCATGGGATCAGATAGAAGCTGTTAATTATGACTTATGGTCGAATTATTTTGACTATGAGACGACGATAAGCAAAAGTAAAGAACGAATGGCTAATAGTGAACAATTAAAGCTAATTGACGAGAATGCCAAATGGGTTAAGGTGATAAGAGATAATAATATGTTCTCATTAAATTACGATGACTATAAAGCCCAATTAGAACGAAATGAAGAAGAAGCGAAACGTTTTGAAAAATTGTCAGATTATACATCTAATTTAACCTTTAATTCATTGCCTTATGAGCTTGCCTTGATGGAACAGGATACAGTTCTTCAAATGAAGCGAGAAAGATGGCACAAAAGCCTTTCTAAAGATGTTTATATGGAAGAAGCATTAAACGTTCTAAATGATTTAAAAATGACTTACGGGATTAAATCTAAGGTTGCATCTGTAAAAGATTAAAACCCGTAAAAAAATAATAAAGTATAAGAGCTGTCTCATTGAGGCAGCTTTTTTTATGAAGGAATATACAATTAAGAATAAACTTTAAATGTAAGGTAGCTAACATTTTATCTGCTTTTGAGAACCTAATTTCGAAACTCAAAAACAATTAAAATTTAATAAGCTATGAATGCAACTTTATTTTTAAAGTATTCAAATCAAAAAAGCGTATACGTTCGGTTTATGCTTTTTATGATTTGTATGCTGTTTACGTTAAGCCCCAATCTTGACGCTCAAAACCGCTCTAATGACTTAGATGGCGGTAAGTTAGAAGGTGGTCCTTTTGAATTTTGCGTCGGCGATGACCAAGCAGACAATATTCCTGAAGGTGCCATTACTTTATATGACAATTCAGGTCCTAATTCACAATGGGTTATCACAGACGATCAGGGCATTATATTAGGCCTTCCGCCGAGCCCTTATGTTGTAAATTTTGATGGCGCAGGACCAGGCACTTGCCTGGTATGGCACTTAAGTTTTGAAGATGGTCTACAAGGAGCAGAAGTAGGTAATAATGCAACCACTGATTTGGAGGGCAATTATGATTTGTCTAACCCAATAGAAGTGGTTCGTTCGCAACCTGAAGGCGGCACATTAGAAGGTGGGCCCTTTGAATTTACTGTGAGTGATGGAGAAGCCGATATGATTCCTGAAGGCGCTATTACTCTATCTGGCAATTCTGGTCCTAACTCGCAATGGGTAGTTACCGATGATCTAGGTAACATTTTAGGGTTACCACCAAGTCCATACGTGGTTGATTTTGATGGCGCAGGGCCAGGAACTTGCTTGGTATGGCATCTTAGTTTTGAAGATGGCTTAGAAGG
>CAJHYL010000325.1_pt1 | contig 9334 bp, 5 predicted proteins | sample 9198761 | NCBI WGS metagenome assembly CAJHYL01 (sample SAMEA7708360, study PRJEB35096) | sediment metagenome | biome: marine neritic benthic zone biome [ENVO:01000025]; feature: sediment [ENVO:00002007]; material: shallow marine sediment [ENVO:03000034] sea grass bed [ENVO_01000059] ...
GTTAATTAAAGTGGTTCTATCATTAGATTGGTCATATTCACGAAGAACTTTACCTAATGAATCTGTTTCCACATTGTGTTTAGGTGAGTTATACATTTTTCGTGTTTCTGAGTCTTCCGATGTAACTTCGTCATCGTCATTAAAACTTTCGAAATATCTAGATGAACGTTTATCACCATCTCTAAAGTTTCTATTATCACTTCGGTCGAAGTTCGTTCTTAAATACGTTTCTTCGTCGTTAACAGCCGTTTGTACTATTTCGCCTGGTAAATTTCTAGCTACAACCTTACCATTACTCAAGGTGTCAAATACTATAGAATCTACGGTTACCATTTTAACGGTACCATCTTCGTTAATAGCATTTTTAGTATACACATTACCTCTGTAATAGTTGAAGTCGTTAAACTCATCATCAACAATTGGTCGATAAACATCTGCAACCCATTCGGCTACGTTACCAGCCATATCATATAAACCATAATCATTAGGTTCATAAGATTTCACTTGCGCTGTAATATCTGCACCATCATCAGACCAACCAGCAATACCGCCGTAGTCACCTTTTCCTTGCTTAAAATTAGCCATTTGGTCACCGCGAATCTTTCTCTTTCCAGAACGCGTGTATTGACCATCCCATGGATATTTTTTACGGCCTCTATATACATTATAGCTTCTTAATTCACTTAAACCAAGTGCCGCATATTCCCATTCTGCTTCTGAAGGCAGTCTGTATTTTGGAGAAATAATTCCTGTTTCTCTTGATGCATACACATTAATAGTATCACCTTTGGCGCTAGTTTGAACACGTCTTCTACTCTTTTCAGGGTTGATAATACTATCATTCCCACCATAAGTTAATTTAGGCGCATTTAAATACGTTTCTGTATTGAAGTTGGCTTGTGAATCAGCGGCTAATTTGGCATCACGCTCAAGATAACCTGCTTGTTCTAAGTACAATTCGTTTACACGATCTGTACGCCAGCTAGCAAATTCTACCGCTTGAATCCAGTTCACACCAACTACAGGATATTCTTGATATCCAGGATGACGCAAATAGTTGTTCACCATCATTTCGCTGTAACCTAAACGGTTTCTCCATACCAATGTGTCTGGTAAAGCACCATTATAAATAGCTTTGAAATTTTCTTCAGTAGGTGGATACACACTTTTGATCCAATCTAGGTATTCCATGTACATAAGGTTTGTTACCTCAGTTTCATCCATATAGAATGACTGCACATGTTGCTGATTAGGGGCATTATTCCAATCATGCATCACATCATCTTGTACTTTACCCATGGTAAAAGTACCACCTTCAATAAACACTAAACCTGGGGCAGTTTCTTGTTCTTTAAAATCTGTATTGTATTGAAAGCCGCCTTCTTTGGCATTGATTTTCCATCCAGTTGCTCTAGAACTATTCTTGGAACTGGATGATTTTTTACAGCTAAACATAGCTAAGGATAATGCTATTACGAGCATAAACCTTAGTGTAGCAATGTTTTTAGTCTCCATAATTTTTCGTAAGTCGATTAAATTTTTGGTGTTGCAATATAGTAATTAAAGCCAATAGTGCAAGTTTTTTTAAAGGAAAATACACAAAAAAAGTGCATTTCGTCCGATTTTTTGCACATTACATCGTACTTTTTGACCTTTTTTAAGCCTTTTTTGTTTTCCTTAAACGCGGCAATTCAAGATTTATTATGTTAACTTTGCACCATAAAAAAATTGCATAATAACCCACGAAAAAGTTCGTTATTTATTTTATGAAAAAGCTTACGCTGTTTTTCAGTATTTTAATTGCCACATTAGCATATTCTCAAAGTAAAACTTTCACCATTAATTGGGAAGGTAGTAAGACCTATTCAACAGAATCGTACTCACAGGAGTTACCTTACTTCAACAAAGAGAATTATAGTATTTCACTTGATGGAATGATCAAGTTTGTATCACAATGGGCTTCGAAGAATTACATTAACTCACAATCGGTAACACTTACTAATGTAAATTATCAAGCAGTTTCACGTGCCGATCTAAAAGGATTGCAAATAGATAAAATTCCAACGCGTTTATCATTCTCTTTAAATAATGCTATTTCCCGTGATAAGAAAGCAGTACTGTTTGAGCTTATACCCTTGGTAAACGAAAATGGCGCCTTTAAAAAAGTAACAAGTTTTACAGTAAATTACCGAGCAACTAATGCACCAGTCAGCAGAAATACGAGCCAAATCATTAACTCAGTATTAGATCAAGGTGACTGGTATAAATTCTATGTAGAAAAGACAGGTGTTCACAGATTGTCTAAAGACTTTCTAAACAGTTTAGGGGTGAATACTAATGGAGTGGATCCGAGAACAATAAAGATATTTGGTCAAGGGGGAAAAATGCTGCCTTTAGAGAATGCTGCCTTCTATCCAATTGACCTTACCGAAAATGCTATTAAGTTTGTTGGTGAAGAAGATGGAAACTTCAATAATCAAGACTATATTTTGTTTTATGCTGAAGGGCCTAACCATTTTAGTGAAGAAAGCAATACGAATAATAATATTTTTACAGATAAGGCCTATTATTTTGTTAATGTAGGTCCTGGTTTTGGTAAACGCATAAGTCCTTTGCTAGAACCATCTCAAGACGCCAACACTATTATAAATACATATCACGAATACCAGTATCACGAATTAGACGAGTTTAATATTGCGCAGCTGGGGAGACGTTGGTTTGGAGATAGGTTTGATTTTGAAAGTGATAAAACCTTCGAATTTGAATTTCCAAATATTGTCTCTTCTGAACCCGTAAATTTAAGAGTATATGCTGCTGCCACTGGTGAAGTACCAACATCTATGTCGGTTAGATTGAATGGACAAGAGATAGACATTTTCAATTTTGATGAAATCAACGATCCTATTCTGGGTGATGATGATTTCTTTAATGGGCAGGTTCAAGGCAGTCAAAACATGAGTCTGAACCTAATTTACAACAATCAGGGAAATCCATCATCGGTTGGTTACCTAGATTATATCTCAATAGAAGCATTAAGCAACCTTACTTACAATGGTGCTCAATTTGTATTTCGAAATAACGATGTAGCCACTTTAGCAGGAATTGGAGAGTACGCAGTTTCGAATGCTGCAGCAATTACTGAAGTATGGGATGTCACAGATATTTTTAATGTGACTAATATTATTAATGATGGGCAATCTACTATTAGTTTCAAAGCCCAGCTAGGTGAATTGCGTACCTACGCTGTTGTTGATCCGTCAGATTACTTTGAACCTCAACGCGACGGTAATGCGTTTGTTCAAAATCAAAATATAAAGGGTACAATTTTTGAAAATGACCAGGGGCAACCACAGGATTTAGATTATCTTATTGTTACGCGCGCAGATATGTTAGCACAAGCTGAGCGATTAGCTCAGATTAACAGAGATCAAAATAACTTAACAGTAAAAGTACTCAATATAGATCATATTTATAATGAGTTTAGTTCAGGGAATCAAGATGTAGCTGCCATTAGAAATTTGGTAAAATATGTTTATGAAAATGCAAGCGCTCCTGAAAACAGAATAAAATACATATGTCTTTTTGGTGATGCGTCGTTCGACTACAAAGATCGCATTTCCGGAAATACTAATATTGTACCTTCCTGGTATTCATATAATAGTTTTAGTCTTTCGGGATCATTTGTTTCAGATGATTTTTATGGGATGATGGATCCAACCGAAGGCACAATGGCGACTTCAGATAAGCTTGATATTGCTGTCGGTCGAATGTTAGCCGATACACCACAACGTGCTAAGATTTTAGTAGATAAGATTGAGTCGTATTACGCCAGCGAAGCATTAGGAAATTGGCGTAACAATGTTATGATGATAGCCGATGATGTTAATGAATCTTGGGAAAGTATTCTTCAAGGCACTTCAAATGATATTGCTAACATTATAACGCAAAACAAACCTAATATAAATGCCTATAAAGTCTTTGCGGATGCGTTCGTTCAAGAATCTTCTGCTGGCGGTGAGCGTTATCCCGAAGTGAATAAAGCCATTTTTGATGCCATTGAAGTAGGCGCACTTGTAGTAAATTATTTTGGTCATGGCGGTGAAGATGGACTTGCTGCAGAACGTATTTGGGATAAAATAAATGCCCAAGAAGTTAAGAACCCTTGCAAACTTAACTGCTTCGTAACGGTAACATGTGAATATACTAAGTTTGATAATCCGCAACGTGAGACTGCTGGTGAATATACCTACTGGAATATTAATGGAGGTGCCATAGGATTGATTACGACAACAAGACAAATATTTGTAAGTGTAGGTGTAGCTTTTAATGTGATTTTAGAAGATTATTTATTTGCATTTGGTAATAATGAAGAAGTATCTATGGCTGAAGCACTTAGATTAACAAAAAATGCCGATGCTATTTCAGGAATCGAACAAAGACGACTTGTGTTTTTTATAGGCGATCCGGCTATGAAGCTGAAAATACCACAACCTAATATTAGACTAACCGAAGTAAATGATGTTGCAGTTGGTCAACAACTTCCTGTTTTTGAAGCGCTTAGCAGAGTGAAAGTTGAAGGAGAAGTTACTGACGATTTAGGAACCGTTTTGACCGATTTTAATGGTGTCTTAACTGCAACTATTTTTGACAAGAGTGTACAACGTAGTACATTAGGTAATGATGCTACAATGCAAAATGGGAGTTTAATAATTCTAGATTTCGAAACTTTAGGCGAAAAGATATTTAATGGCCAAGCTACCATAACTAATGGTCAATTTGAATTTGAGTTTATTGTGCCTAGGGATATAGGAATTCCTGTTGGTTGTGGTAAGATTAGTTTTTATGCTAAACCTAATGTTGGTCAGAGTGATAGAGGAGGTGCCAGTTTCGATATAGAAGTTGGAGGTCTAAATGAAGATGCACCCGAAGATAATGAAGGCCCTAACATTAGTTTATTTATGAATGATGAAAATTTTGTATCAGGTGGTATCACCAATGAAGCACCTACCTTATTGGCCAAACTTTATGATGAAAATGGGATTAACACAGCCAGTGGTATTGGTCATGATATTGTCGCTATTTTGGATGGTGATGAAACTAAACCTTTTAAACTAAACGACTATTATATTGCTGATGTTGATGATTACCAAAGAGGTGAACTGGCTTATCCGTTTAGAGATTTAGATCCAGGCTTGCATACCCTTACATTAAAGGCATGGGATGTTTATAACAATTCTTCAACAACAGAACTTCAGTTTGTTGTTCATGACGAAGACGAAGGGCTTGTTATCGAAAATGTTTTGAATTATCCAAATCCGTTTATTAATTACACCGAATTTTGGTTTAATCACAATAGTTCAGACGTTTTAGACGTTTCAGTACAGATCTTTACAGTGTCAGGTAAATTGGTTAAAACTATTAACGGTCAAACATCTGGAGGAAGTAAAATAACCAGTTCATTATCACGTAATATAAGCTGGGACGGAAAAGATGATTTTGGTGATAAAATAGGTAAGGGCGTTTATGTGTATAAACTTACCGTTCAATCACCTACTCGTAATACCAGAGTAGAAAAATTTGAAAAACTTGTAATACTATAATAATCAGTTATCTTTGCTAAACTTTTTTAGCACTTACATAGCTATAATAGAAAATCAAATATGAAGAAATATTTTTTAATCTTAATGGTTTTAGTCTTGGTTGTTCAAGTCAATGCGCAAACAACTGAACTTAGGCCATATACAAATGATAGTCGTGTAATCACTACTGGTGTACCATTTTTATTAATTGCATCAGACGCGCGTGCGGCTGGTATGGGTGATTTGGGAGTGGCCACTTCGCCAGATGCTTATTCACAACAATGGAATCCAGCAAAATATTCTTTTTCTGAAGCGAAATCAGGATTAGCGATAAGTTATACACCTTATCTTAGTAAACTCGTTAATGACATTTTCTTGGGAAATGTAACTTATTTTAATAGAATTGATGATCGAAGTGCATTTGGTGTTAGTTTTAAGTATTTCTCATTAGGTGAAATTGCTATTGTACAGGACGAATTTTCAGAAGAACTTATCGAAAAACCAAACGAATTAACCATAGATGCCTCGTATACCTTAAGACTAGCAGACCAGTTTTCTATGGCTGTTGGATTACGTTATTTACGGTCTGATTTAAGAATTCAGGCAGTAGACGCCAATGCCAGTGCTGCAAGTTCAGTAGGTGTTGATATTGCGGGTTACTATCAAAGTGAGGAAGAAGCATTTAACGATTTTAATGGGCGATGGAGAGCAGGATTCGCAATCCAAAACTTAGGGCCTAAATTGAAATATGATGATGCCGGAAGAGAAAACTTTATTCCTACCAATTTAAGATGAGGTGGTTTTGATTTCATTTTTGATGAATACAATACCTTAGCTCTAACCGCTGAGGTCACTAAACTTCTAATTCCAACGCCACCCGTATTAGGTGTGTAATTTGTATTTGAAGATAATAATGGTAATGGCGTTTATGACGAGCCAGATAATGATCCAATGACCACCGATGATGTATTAATAGAAGAAACAGAAGATGTAATTATAGAAGGTCAGAGTAGCGATGTAAGTTTCTTGCAAGGGGTTTTCCAATCATTTGGAGATGCTCCAGGTGGCTTTAGTGAAGAATTGAGAGAGTTTACTTGGGCATTAGGTGCAGAATACCGTTATCAAGATTCATTTGGATTTAGATTAGGGTATTTTAATGAAGCTGAAGATAAAGGTGCAAGAAAGTTCTTTGCTCTGGGTGCTGGTTTCAAGTATACCACAATTAATATTGATGTGTCATACTTATTCTCTGCTTCAAAAATTCAAAGTCCATTAGAAAATACATTGCGATTTTCTTTAACCTTTAATTTTGGTGATGGCGAATATGAAGAATATTAGAAATTCACTATATTTAATTATTAAAAAAACTATTGTGTGCAGCAATAGTTTTTTTGTCTAAAGTCATCTCAAAATGAAGGAAGTAAGAATTGAATCTAAATTTACTGTTTATGATGATTTAAATAGTCTTCCCAAGGATGTACAACAACTTTTTCAATCGGCAGCAGAAGCACGTTCAAAAGCTTATGCACCTTATTCGCAATTTAAGGTAGGTGCTGCTTTACTGTTAGAGAATAATGAAATAATTATAGGTAACAATCAAGAGAATGCCTCTTATCCATCTGGATTATGTGCTGAGCGAACAGCAATTTACGCCGCAGGTGCCAACTACCCGAAAACCAAAATTCTCAAAATGGCAGTGATTGCAGGTTCTGAAAAAAATACAACGTCAAAACCCATTCCGCCATGTGGTGCTTGCCGACAAGCAATAGCCGAATATGAAATTAATCAAAATCAGGCTATAGAAATCTATTTTAAAGGCGAGGAAGGGAAAGTAGTTAAGTCTAATTCACTTAAAAACTTACTCCCACTCGTTTTCGATAAAAACGTACTATAACGATTTCGCTAAAATTAAAATTATCACTTTCGCAAAAGCGTTCAAAGTGTTACTTTTGTATTTCGCTTAACTAAATTAAAAGTGATCCATGCAAAAGGTAACTAAAGCCACATATTTAAAGTGGTACGAAGACATGTTCTTCTGGCGGAAATTTGAAGACAAGTTAGCCGCAGTTTACATCCAACAAAAAGTTAGGGGATTTCTTCATTTATATAATGGTCAAGAAGCAGTACTAGCAGGTTCATTGCATGCCATGGACTTGAGTAAAGATAAAATGATTACAGCTTATCGAAATCACGTACAACCCATTGGGATGGGTGTAGATCCAAAACGTGTTATGGCAGAGCTGTACGGCAAGGCTACAGGGACCTCCCAAGGACTTGGTGGCTCCATGCATATTTTTTCCAAAGAAAAAGGCTTTTATGGAGGTCATGGTATTGTGGGAGGACAAATTCCGTTAGGTGCCGGTATAGCATTTGGTGACAAGTATTTCGAAACAGGTGCAGTTACATTGTGTTATATGGGTGATGGCGCCGTAAGACAAGGTTCATTGCACGAAAGTTTTAATTTAGCCATGTTATGGAAACTCCCAGTTGTATTTATCTGTGAGAATAATGGATATGCCATGGGTACTTCAGTAGAACGCACTGCCAATCATACCGAAATCTGGAAATTAGGATTAGGTTATGAAATGCCTTGCGGACCAGTAGATGGCATGAATCCGGTTAAAGTAGCTGAAGCTGTAGATGAAGCTATTAAGCGTGCACGAAAAGGTGATGGTCCAACGTTTTTAGAAATGAAAACGTATCGTTACAGAGGACACTCAATGAGTGATGCGCAACATTACAGAACCAAAGACGAAGTTGAAGAATATAAAAAGATAGACCCTATTAATCAGGTAAAAGAGATTATTCTTGAGAAAAAATATGCAACTGAAGATGAATTAGCTGAAATTGATAAACGCGTTAAGGATATGGTAAAAGAATGCGAAAAATTTGCTGAAGAATCACCTTATCCAGATAAGAACGTTATGTACGACGCTGTTTACGAGCAAGACGATTATCCATTTTTACCTCATAAACTTTAAGCAATGGCAGAAATCATTACAATGCCACGATTAAGCGATACCATGGAAGAAGGTACCGTAGCTTCATGGTTGAAAAAAGTTGGCGACAAAATTGAAGAAGGCGATATCTTAGCTGAAATTGAAACAGATAAGGCCACTATGGAATTTGAATCATTCCATGAAGGCGTATTATTACATATTGGTGTACAAGAAGGTGAAACGACTAAAGTTGATGAATTACTGGCAATTATTGGCGATGAAGGTGAAGATATAACAGCTTTACTTAATGGCAGTAGTACAGAATCTAAAGATGAAGCTGAAGCGCCCAAAGAGACAGCTCCAGCAGAATTAGAAGAAACAGTTGAAGTGTCATCTGATGCTTCTCAGGAACTACCCGAAGGCGTTATTGTAGTCACCATGCCACGCTTGAGTGATACCATGGAAGAAGGTACAGTAGCCTCTTGGCTTAAAAATGAAGGTGATCAAGTTGAAGAAGGTGATATATTGGCAGAGATAGAAACAGACAAAGCCACTATGGAATTGGAATCCTACAATGATGGAACTTTATTGTATGTTGGAGTTAAAGAGAAAGATGCTGTCCCGGTTGATGGAGTGATTGCCATTATCGGAGACAAAGGTGAAGACATCAGTAGTCTATTAAATGACATAAATAGTGCGGGCACAAATAAAAATGTAACTCAGGATGACGCCGCTCCAGCTCCTGTGGCCAAAGAAAGTAGTCAGGAAGCCATTGATACATCTTCTATAAATGCTACAGCCATTCGAATGCCAAAA
>CAJHYL010000199.1_pt1 | contig 9199 bp, 10 predicted proteins | sample 9198761 | NCBI WGS metagenome assembly CAJHYL01 (sample SAMEA7708360, study PRJEB35096) | sediment metagenome | biome: marine neritic benthic zone biome [ENVO:01000025]; feature: sediment [ENVO:00002007]; material: shallow marine sediment [ENVO:03000034] sea grass bed [ENVO_01000059] ...
AAGGATTCGAGTAGATTAATCGTTGTTAGTAATTATGTTAACTCACGACTTAATTTAGGAATAATTCAAACTATTTATTTCTTAATTTTAAGTACTAACTAAAACGAAACACTATGAATTCAAAAGTTTCTATGATTCTGAGAATACTTCTTGGAATTTTTGTCCTTGTATTTGGGCTCAACAAATTTTTTCAATTTTTACCAGCACCTGAAGGCATGAGCGAAGACGCAGGCGCCTATTTTGGTGCTTTATCTTCTGCAAAAGTAATTACACTAGTAGCCATTGTAGAAATTGCAGCAGGATTAGCCTTAATTTTTAATAAGTTTGGTGCGTTATTGGCACTTATTTTAATGAGTGTATCTGTAAATGCCGTTTTATTTCATGCGACATTAGATCCAGGAAATATTCTTCCTGCGATTGTTCTTCTCGTATTAAATATTGCTGTGTTGATGGGCTATAAAGACAAATACAAAGATCTGCTTGCAGGATAATTAGAAGAGGCGAAAGCCTCTTTTTTTATTCACGATTTGGTGGAAATCCTTCTAACACTTTTACAACGATGGCCTGAAGATTCGCCTGTCTTTTTACGGGTGACGCATTGGGATTAAAATTCGATTCGCTAACCGCTTGCCAAATTAGACCAACGCCATTTTCATCTACAAAATCAAATACAATTTGACGGCTGTATTTAGATTGACCTACTGGTAAACCTATAGATATTCCGCCTCCAACATTTCTTCCTGTTCCGCCAACGCCTATACCAACATTGTTTTGGTTTAGATTTTCAAAAGTCTCAGTGGTGATGTTTACAAAAATATCAGGTGTTTCAGATAAGGTGAATCCCTTAGCCTGCATCGAAGCATCAAACGCAGAGATTAATCGCTTCGTATCCAGTTCACTTAAACCAGTTTCTAAATCTCTATAATAATGATAGGTTTTGTAATTGGTAAAATCTATTGATTTGTCGTAGTCATAGTTCACATTTATGGATGCACAGGATGACAACAAGATTACCAAGACAAAACACTTGATGAATTTCATAGCATATAGAATTTGATTAAAGTTAATCAAAAATTATTCCTTTTTATGTACAAAAAAGTTAAAGAAAAACGGTGATAACGGTAAAGCGTATGGATAGAAAAGATGTTGGCAATCTCATCTTTTGATTCAATAAGAATTTCCTAATGGTCCTTAGATGTATTTAACATATCCCACAATTTATCCTTTAGTTCTGTGAGTCCCTGTTGTGTAACTGACGAAATGAACATATACGGTACAGGAAGCGATTGGTCTAGTTCTTCTTTTAATTCACCTTCTAATTCTTCATCTAACATATCACTTTTCGTAATCGCGATAAAGCGCTCTTTATCAAGTATTTCAGGATTATATCGCCTTAATTCATCCAATAATATCTCATATTGCTTTGCGATATTGTTGGCATCGGCTGGGATTAAAAACAACAAGACCGAGTTGCGTTCAATATGTCTTAAAAAATAATGCCCAAGACCTTTTCCTTCAGCAGCACCCTCAATAATACCTGGAATATCGGCGATGACAAAGGTTTGATAATCGCGATGTTTTACTATACCTAAATTTGGTTTGAGCGTTGTGAACTCGTAATCGGCTATTTTTGGTTTCGCTGCGGTTAAGACAGATAGTAAGGTTGATTTCCCAGCATTAGGAAAGCCCACTAAGCCAACATCTGCTAAAATTTTTAGTTCGAGAATAATTTCCTTTTCTTCACCAGGAATACCTGGTTGTGCATAACGCGGTGTTTGTCGGGTTGCACTTTTAAAATGCCAATTTCCTCTTCCACCCATACCGCCTTCAGCAATGATGCGTTCTTCACCATCCTCTGTTATTTCAAACAGTACTTTTTCGGTTTTCTTATCACGCACCACAGTACCTAAAGGGACTTCCATATACACATCTGAACCATCTGCACCAGTGCTACGTTGTTTACTTCCATGACCACCATGCTCGGCCTTAAAGTGTCTTTTAAATTTATAAGTATATAAGGTCCAAAGGTTTTTGTTGCCTTTTAAGATAACATGACCTCCGCGTCCACCATCACCACCATCTGGACCGCCTTTAGTGATATATTTTTCGCGATGTAGATGTACAGAGCCTTTACCTCCATTTCCTGAAGTTACATGAATTTTAACGTAATCGACAAAATTTCCTTCAGTCATGGTATGAGATTAATTAAAAGGCGCGTGTAGACTATAAACTATCAATCACGTCACTTAGTCGTACAGTGATTTCTTCAATACTTCCTACACCATCAACACCAAAATATTTGTCTTGGGCAGAATAGTAGTTTTTTAAAATAGCCGTTTTATTGTAGTACTCGGTTATTCGATTTCGAATAATAGATTCATCAGCATCATCTGCCCTGCCACTAGTTTTGCCCCGTTCTAGTAAGCGTTGTACTAATACCTCATCATCCACTTCAAGCGCTATCATGGCATTAATTTGTGAATCTTTGTTATGCATTAGTGTATCTAAAGATTCTGCCTGTGCGTTTGTTCTAGGAAAACCATCAAAAATAAACCCTTTGGCATCGGCGTTCTTTTCAACTTCAGCATTTAGCATATCAATAGTAACTTGGTCTGGCACGAGTTCACCTTTGTCCATGTAGGATTTAGCTAACATACCTAAGGCAGTTTCATTTTTTATATTATATCGAAACACATCACCTGTTGAAATATGTACAAGATTGTATTTTGCCTTTAAAAACTCGGCTTGTGTTCCCTTTCCTGCTCCCGGAGGGCCAAACAAAACTAAATTGATCATATGTTGTGTATTCATTATTTGATAAACTTCGGGAATATCTCTTCCTAATCCATCGTAATCTAATCCGTATCCTACAATAAACTTGTTAGGAATTTTAATCCCTATATAATGTAATTTGAAATCCTTATCATAAGCTTCAGGCTTGTAGAATAACGTGGCAATCTTAAGTGATTCTACTTTTTCATTTTTAAAAATACGATGTACTTCAGCTAGAGTTTTACCTGAATCAATAATGTCTTCTAAAATAATCACCTTACGTCCGGTGAGATCTTGTGTCAATCCTATTAGGCGTTGTATATCTTCAGAAGATTTTAAACCTTCATAAGAGGCCAATTTGATAAAGGTGACTTCACAAGGTTTTGGATATTTTTTCACAAAGTCACTAGTAAACATAAAAGACCCGTTGAGAATCCCAACAAACACAGGAATTTCATCTCCAACATCGGCAATGATCTCATCAACTAAGCGCGAAACTGCAGCATCAATCTCTTCAGCCGAAATAAACGGTTTAAAATATTTATCATGTAACTTAATCACCTCGTTTTTCAGTTAAGGAATGCAAAGATAATCATTTGCGGGCCTTTTTCTTAAGATTTAGCTGTAATAGCGCAAATTCTTAATGGGGTTTTGCTTTTTAAATGTATTTTTGCAAAACAAAATTTTGACGATAACTTTATGTCAAACTTCTTTTCTTCAAATTTTAAACTAGGGGTTTTAGGCGGAGGCCAATTAGGTAAAATGCTGCTCACCGAAACTCGAAAATTTGATATTTATACGTGCATACTCGATCCAAACCCTGAAGCGCCTTGTAAAGTAGGCTCTAATGAATTTTATGTAGGTGATTTGATGGATTTTGATACCGTTTTTGAATTTGGTAAAAAAGTTGATATTCTCACCATAGAAATAGAAAATGTTAATGTAGCTGCATTAAAAAAACTAGAATCAGAAGGTGTAGTCGTTTACCCTACTTCTAAAACTATAGAGACCATTCAAAATAAGGCTAAGCAAAAGTTGTTTTATGTTGATCATGGTATTCCAACAGCAGATTTTGTAAGATTTGCTTACAAAGACGAAATCATATCAGCGATTAATAACCATGTCATCTCATTTCCTTTTGTATGGAAGAGTGCACAATTTGGTTATGATGGCAAAGGAGTTAAAATTGTGCGTACTGAAGACGATTTAATTGATCTTCCTAATGAAGAATGTATTGTTGAGAAATTAATTCCTTTTAAAAACGAATTGGCTATAATAGTGGCACGCAATTCTAAAGGTGACGTTAGAGCATTTCCAGTTGTTGAAATGGAGTTTCATCCAGAAGCAAATCAAGTTGAATATGTTATTTGTCCCGCCAGGATTTCAAAACAGGTTGCTGAAGCGGCATTAAATGTAGCAATTCAAACCTCTTCGGCTTTTGAGCACGTAGGCCTTTTGGCTGTAGAAATGTTTCAGACTGAAGATGATAAGATTTTGGTGAATGAAGTCGCCCCAAGACCTCATAATTCTGGTCATCATACAATCGAATCTAACTATACTTCGCAATTTGAACAGCATTTACGTGCCATATTAAACTTGCCTTTAGGAAAAGCAGACGCCAAAACTGGTGGAATAATGGTAAATTTGGTGGGTGCCGAAGGATTTTCGGGGCAGGTGAAGTATGAAAATATTGAACAAATTGTGCAGATGCCTGGTGTTACACCTCATATTTATGGCAAGAAGCAAACAAGACCATTTCGCAAAATGGGACATGTTACTATTGTGAATGAGGATATTAGTGAAGCACGAAATATTGCACAACAAGTAAAACAAATAGTAAAAGTAATAAGTGAATAATATGGCAGAGGTTGGAATAATAATGGGTAGTAAGAGCGACTTGCCAATTATGCAGGAAGCCATTGATGTTTTGAAGGAATTAAATATTGCGGTAGAAATCGATATTGTATCTGCGCATCGCACGCCAGAAAAGATGGTAGACTATGGAAAGAATGCTCACAAGCGTGGTATAAAAGTGATCATTGCTGGTGCTGGAGGTGCAGCTCATCTTCCAGGAATGGTAGCATCCTTATCCCCTCTTCCTGTGATTGGTGTACCAGTGAAATCAAGAAATTCTATTGATGGATGGGATTCGGTATTATCAATACTGCAAATGCCAGGCGGTGTTCCCGTAGCCACAGTGGCTTTGGATGGTGCGAAAAATGCAGGTATTTTAGCCGCTCAAATTATTGGCAGTAGTAATACTGAGGTTTTAAACAGAGTTATTAACTTTAAAGAAGGGTTAAAAACCAAGGTCGAAGCAGCTGCCAAAGAATTGAAAAAATAAAACCTCGAATAGAATCCGAGGTTTTAAAATTGCTATTAATCAACCATTTTTGTGAGTTAAGAATAACTCCATGAAAAATTCTGGACGAAAGTATAAAAAATTACCCTAAAGACGGCTCATTGTTAACTAATTATTAATAAAAATTCTTAATTCGTAAGGGCTTTCTTTCTAATTAAAAGCTTTTGTAATCAAATCATTATTAAAAAACTTAAAATATCAATAATACTGTAATGAATGTTCTAAATTCTGAATTTAAAACACCACTAAATACGGCGCCATTTTCCAAAATTTCGAATGAAGATTTTATTCCGGCATTCAAAAAAGCAATCTCAAAAGCACAATTAGAAATTGACACGATTGTAGAGAATAAAGCACTACCATCTTTTGAGAATACCGTTGAAGCATTAGATTTTTCTGGGCACGAATTAGATAGAATAGCGCAACTATTTTTTAATCTAAATTCCGCCGAAACTAGCGATGAAATGCAAGACATTGCCCAGCAGGTTTCACCTTTGCTTTCCGAGTTTAGTAACGATGTAATGTTAAACGATAAACTCTTTGATAGAATTAAACATGTATATGCACAAATAGAGCAACTTGAGCTAACGCAAGAACAGCAAACCTTGCTAGTGAAAAAATATAAAAGCTTCTCGAGAAATGGTGCCAACCTTCCAGAAAATAAAAAGAAAGAACTCAGAGAAATTGATAAGGAACTGAGTCAACTAAAACTAAAATTTGGAGAGAATGTATTGGCCGAAACCAACAAATTCGAATTGCTCATTACTGAAAAATCAGATCTATCAGGCTTACCCGAAGGTATACTTGAAGCCGCCAAATATCAAGCGGAGAGTAAAAACAAAAAAGGATGGTTGTTCACATTAAACTATCCTAGTTATATGCCATTTATGACATACTCAGATAACAGAGAATTACGTAAAAAAATGAGCATTGCTTTTGGAAGAAAAGGCTATAATAATGATCAATTTGATAATCAAAAAATTATTCTTAAACTAGCTAATTTAAGGCATCAACGCGCACAATTATTAGGCTATTCGAGTCATGCCCATTTTGTACTAGAAGAGCGCATGGCTGAAACCCCAGAGAAAGTAAACGACTTCTTAAAACAACTTACTCAAAAAGCTAAACCTGCTGCACTCAGAGAATTTGAAAGATTACAAGATTTTGCTAAAGAATTAGATGGAATTGAAACTCTGGAAAAATGGGATTCAGCCTATTACTCTGAGAAGCTTAAGCAAAAACTTTTCAATCTAGACGACGAATTACTTAAGCCTTATTTTCAACTTGAAAATGTATTAGAAGGCGTTTTCACAATATCTGAGCGACTTTTTGATCTGAAGTTTGAAGAAATCAATACCATTGATAAATATCATAATGACGTGCGTACATTTAAGGTAATGAATTTAAAAAATGATTTTGTTGCCGTGTTCTATGCCGACTTTTTTCCTAGACCAGGAAAACGTAATGGGGCATGGATGACGTCCTTTAAAACGCAATACAAAAAGAATCAAATCAATGAGCGTCCTCACGTGTCTATAGTTTGCAATTTTACAAAACCAACAAAAACCAAACCATCGTTACTCACATTTAAAGAAGTCACAACACTATTCCACGAATTTGGACACGCATTGCATGGTATGTTGGCCAATACGACCTATCCTAGTTTATCAGGAACCAGCGTGTACTGGGATTTTGTTGAGCTTCCAAGTCAATTAATGGAAAATTGGTGTTATGAAAAAGAAGCCTTAGAACTATTTGCGACACATTACAAAACCGGTGAAACCATTCCTATGGAATTAATTGAAAAAATTAAAGCGTCATCCAATTTTCAAGAAGGCATGAATACATTGCGCCAACTAAGTTTTGGGTTACTGGATATGAGTTGGCATGGCAATGATCCTTCAGATATCACTGATATTAAATCGCATGAGATCTTAGCTTTTGAAGACACTCAATTATACCCAGATGTACAAGAAAACTGCTTGAGCACGTCGTTCTCTCATATTTTTCAAGGTGGTTATTCTTCTGGTTATTATAGTTATAAATGGGCTGAAGTTTTAGATGCAGATGCCTTTTACTATTTTAAGGAATTTGGCATTTTTGATAAAACAATAGCTACTAAATTTAAGGATTTTGTGTTGAGTAAAGGTGGCACAGATAATCCTATGACACTATACAAGCAATTTAGAGGCCAAGAGCCCAAACCAGAAGCTTTGCTTAAACGCGCAGGTCTTATTTAACTGCTTATAGTAATACTTTCATATCTACTAGGTAGTTCACCATTTCACCACTGGCTATAGTAAAAAATTTGTAAGAGAAGATCATATTTTTTTTATCTACGCCTCCATTAATCCATTTGTAGTGATCAATTTCTACAACATTTCCATTGTAAAATGCACGACACATCATGTATTTCTTATTGGCCTCATTTAGAGCATTATACATTGCGTTTTCATTAATGTCTGTATTCACTTTCAACATAATACTAAATCGTACAAATTCATTTTTCTTGTCAACATCAAACCATGTTTTAAACCTATCTTGAATGTAATCGCCATTACCTTTTTCAGAGACGTGTACATCTAAATACGCATCTTGAAATAGTTTGAAAAGGTCATCCCGATTTAAGTTGTCTTGGTTGATTAAATCATTTGTCATAACACAAAATTTACTTGAATATGGTTTATTATAAAGATATCGAATTATTACAAAATAATAAAGTCTTATTACACACTTATTATTCGCCTACTGTCAAATTAATATTAATCTGCTTCCGCTACTTTAATCCCTAATTTATTTATCTTATTTTTGAATGAGCAAAAAAAGGAAATGTCAGGTCACCAAATAAATCCGAATAATTGGATTGAAGCTTATGCAGATTACCTATTTAACTATACGATAACACGTGTTAAGGATAGGGAAACGGCACAAGATCTGGTTCAAGATACCTTCGTTGCAGGCCTGAAGTCAATGAAAAATTTTAAAGGTGAGGCAAGTGAACGAACCTGGCTTGTCTCTATCTTAAAACGAAAAATAATTGATCATTATAGAAAAATCAATTCCAAGAAAGGTCAAGCAGAAGTCAAAATAAATTTCAATAGTGGAGAAGATAACGAAGGAGATTGGTTAGAACAACGTGTGGCAGACCCTTATGATAGAACAGCCGAAGATAGAATTGAAAATACAGAATTAGGTTCAGCTATACACGATTGTTTAGCTAAGCTCCCAAAAAAACAAGCAGAAGTTTTTAAAATGAAGACCATGTTAGGTTATGAGACTGAGGCTATCTGTAATGAATTAGGAATTACGGCGTCTAACTTGTGGGTGATTGTACATAGAGCCAGAACAGCTCTGGCGAGTTGTTTAAAAGAGAATTGGTATTAAGTAAGATTGTAATAATGAGTAAAAACTACAAAATCTTTGTTTCCTGTGACCAAGCTAACCATGTATGCGATAAAACGCAATACAAAGAAGCTTCACTATGGGAAAAAATTAAGCTCAACATTCACCTCATGTATTGTGCAGCTTGTAGAAAGTACACAAGTAACAACTCAAAACTTACAAAACTGGTGAAGAACTCTGAAGTACAATGCATGGAATTAAATGAAAAAACTTCGCTAAAGGATGCTTTTGAAAATGAGCTTCAGAATTATCAGTAATTAGCAACAGTGAGAATGGCCCAAATTATGGGTATCCCTTCAACCCAAAAACCACTGTAATATGAATTCTGACCAACTTTGCTGAAAATCAAGCTTAACATCATTAATATTGAAATGACAATTAAGATATAAGTTCTCGTCATCACCAAATCATCCTTTAAAAATTCTAATATAAAAAAGACTACTGTTAATAGCGCACCAATTATTTTCGTGCGTTTCACACCAATTCTTTGAGGCACAGTTGCCAACTTTACACTATCGTATTGAAGATCTCTAATGTCAAAAGGCAGCATCACAACTAAAACATATAAAAACCGCTGTATGGCTTCTATAGTGACGTCGTGAGTTAATGCATGATTATTGTGAAGAATTGGAATTATTACAGTGGAAGCTGCCCAAACAAGAC
>CAJHYL010000080.1_pt1 | contig 9154 bp, 4 predicted proteins | sample 9198761 | NCBI WGS metagenome assembly CAJHYL01 (sample SAMEA7708360, study PRJEB35096) | sediment metagenome | biome: marine neritic benthic zone biome [ENVO:01000025]; feature: sediment [ENVO:00002007]; material: shallow marine sediment [ENVO:03000034] sea grass bed [ENVO_01000059] ...
ATACCCAGGAGCCCTAGGTTTCTTCATGTTCTTCTTATTAACGGCATTTGGAATGGATCCGTTTTTGGCGGGACTTTTAGGTGGGTTACCTCGATTTTTTGACGCCATTACCGATCCTATTATGGGATTTGTATCAGACAATACGAGTTCTAAATGGGGAAGAAGAAGACCTTACATTTTGGTTGGCGGTATTCTTAGTGCCATAACATTCGTACTGCTATGGCAACTTGATGAAAACAATTCATCAGATTATAATTTCTGGTATTTTTTAATCATGTCTATGGTATTTCTTATTGGGAATACCATGTTTGCCACACCATTAGTTGGTTTAGGCTACGAAATGACTTCCGACTATAACGAACGCACACGATTAATGGCATTTTCACAAACCGTTGGTTTAATAGCTTGGGTTATAGTGCCATGGTTTTGGGTAATCATAGCCGATCCAGAAATTTTTAGTAATCAGGCCGAAGGCGTAAGGACCATGGCTATGTATGTGGGTGTTGCCTGTTTATTACTTGGGCTGTTACCGGCTATTTTTTGTAGGGGTATAGATTCCTCTAATATGGGCAACAGAAAAAAATTAACGTTTAAGACTATTTTTAGCAATTTAAAAGACTTATTTAAAAGTATAGGTCAAGCTGTTAAAAATAAACCTTTTATGAAATTATGCGGCGCAACATTCTTAGTGTTTAATGGTTATCAAATCGTAGCGTCTTTCAGTTTTTTCATTTTCGTTTTTTACATTTTTAACGGTAGTTATGACGCCACATCTACGTGGCCCGCTTGGTTTAGTTCAATTGGCGCGTTAGTCTCAGCATTTTTAGTCATTCCTATTGTGTCAAAAATGGCTACTAAATGGGGTAAAAAGAATGCCTTTATTATATCTACGGCCCTGTCAATAGTTGGATATGCATTAAAGTGGTGGACATTCACTCCAGAAAATGTATGGTTGTCTTTTATTCCTATTCCACTAATGTCTTTTGGTTTAGGTAGTTTGTTTACCTTAATGATGAGTATGACAGCAGACGTTTGTGATTTAGATGAACTGGCAAACGGAATGCCACGTAAAGAAGGTACCTTTGGAGCATTGTACTGGTGGGTTGTGAAACTCGGACAAGGTTTGGCTCTAGTATTAGGCGGACTAGTATTAAAACTTATAGGATTTGATGGTAATGCTGCAACGCAGACTGTAGATACGCTTACGAAATTGAGAATTGCAGACATCGTTATTCCCGTAGTCACAGCTGGTTTAGCGATATGGGTTATGTGGAAATACAGCTTATCTGAAGAAAGAGCAAAAGAGATTAAAGAGCAATTGGAAGAAAGAAGAGGCGTATTGTAATTTCGTTGATTTGTAAAGTAGATTATAGAAGAAAAAAATAATAAAATGTCAACAAAAATAATAATCATAGTAGTAGGAGTTTTACTTACTTTAATTGCAGTGCTTGGCAGTAAAAAAGGAAACTCTGGAAAACGATTCCTTAACACCAAAATTGGTGTTCTTTTGGGAATCATAGGTGTATTAATGATGATATATGGTAGTTATTCGTCAGAATTGGTTAATTATAATAGCCAAATGGAACAGATTTCAATTGGAAATAAACTCAAGATAGACGGACCAGTGAATACGGTAAAAGTAGTGTCGCCAATAGATCAAGATTCTGTGGATTGTAGAATTCTAACCATGGGTGTCTATCCCGAATCTCACAACAAGGACATTTGGGTGGTCATTAGACCAACGGATGATAGATATTACCCGCAGTCTGATCATACAAACACGTCATTTAAGCAAGACGGCGAATGGCAAGTTGTTACCAGATTTGGAGGGGATTTAGGCGAAGCCTATGATTTAGTGATTTATGAAACAGATTCTATCGCTTCAGCATATTTTAGTTCTGCATTGGTTAAATGGAAAGAAGCCGATGATTACCCTGGTTTGAAACAAGAGGAAATCCCTCCTGGAGCTACAGAAGTAGATCGTATCGTTATTTATACCAGAAAAAACTGTAGAGGGGTATTCTAAACCTTCTTCAATTCATCCAAAAGCCATATGAGATATCTAACTTATATCACTAAATAAGCAATGCACACTAATCACAAAGTTCCATTTGGTCAAAAAGTTGCATTTGGTATAGGGATGTTAGCTAATCAAATGTTTCCGGCTATTCTTGGAATTTTTATGGTAGTCTTGGTTCAAGATTTAGGATTTCCAGGCTGGATGTGGGCACTATTATATTTTTTTCCAAGAATATTCGATGCCATTACTGATCCCATTATGGGTTATATTTCAGACAACACAAAATCTAAATGGGGTAGAAGGCGACAATACGTTTTAATTGGCGGATTGCTCATGGGCATAGCCTATATCTTTATGTGGCAGCTTTTTAAGGAGAATTCACTTGAATTTAATTTCTGGTATTTCTTCTTATGGTCCATAGTTTTTTATTTAGGGCTTACAATTTTTAGTGTGCCTTATGTTGCCATGGGATATGAAATGAGTAATGATTTTCATGAACGCACAAATATCATGGCGGTTGCGCAATGGATAGGGCAATGGGCATGGGTTATTGCACCCTGGTTTTGGGTAATTATGTATGATCCAGATTGGTTTCCATCGGCAGAAGCAGCGGCTAGAGAACTTGCCATTTGGGTAGCCATTCCATGTACAGTTTGCGCGATTGTGCCGGCACTATTTATTAAAAGCGAATCAACACTAAATAAAGATTATTCACCGTTAAAATTGGCAAATGTAGGTAGTAGTTTAAAAGAAATCTTTTTAGTGAGTTTTCCAGAAGCGTTTAAAATAAAAGAGTTTCGAAAATTATGTGCCGCCACTTTTTTAATATTCAACGCATTTAATACCGTAGCCGCACTCACATTTTTTGTGATTGTATACAAACTCTTTAATGGCGATCCTGATGCCAGTGGTGTTTGGGTATCCTTATTTGGGTGTTTGGGTGCCTTAGGAACCACATTTATCGTGATTCCTGTAGTAACCTGGATGTCCAAAGTTATAGGAAAGAAAAAAGCATTTTTATTATCACAAGGTATTTCGGTAATAGGCTATATCTTATTATATTTTTTATTCATACCAGGTAAACCTTGGATGTATATTATTGCACTGCCATTGTTTTCTTTCGGAATAGGAAGCCTGTTCACCATAATGATGTCAATGACAGCCGATGTAATTGATATTGACGAGTTGAATTCTGGTAAACGACGCGAAGGGATTTTTGGAGCAATTTATTGGTGGATGGTAAAGGTTGGATTTGCCATAGCTGGAGGGCTAAGTGGTGTTATTATTGCTGTGGTAGGCTTTAATCCAGAATTGGCAACTACAGACCAACAGTCTGCAGTTGATGGATTACATGCATTCTTTTGTTTCGTCCCAATGGCTGGAACATTGATCGCAATGTATGTCATGAAGGATTACAATGTGGATGAAAAACGCGCAAAAGAAATAAGACAGGAATTAGAAAGTAGAAAAGAATTAATTAAATAATTTAAAAATATATTTTATGTCAATACGGTCAGAGAAATTTTTAGCATTAGCCTCAATAGACTATGCAGGGAAGAGTATTGAAGATTTACGTGCATTATTTAGAGAATACCTTAAAGAAGGCATGCATGGATTGTGCTTTAGTCCTTATGAAGAAGGCCAGCAACCTGGTGATCAATTATCGGAAGCACAGATACGAAGACGAATGGAAATCATCGCACCATATACAAAATGGATACGTTCGTTCTCTACAACCGAAGGAAATGAATTAATCCCTAAAATAGCGAAAGAACACGGTATTAAAACCTTAGTAGGTGCTTGGTTAGGTAATGATGATGAAATTAACCAAAGAGAAGTCGATACCCTTATTAAATTAAGTGAGCAGGGCTACGTAGACGTTGCCGCTGTTGGGAATGAAGTGATGTATAGAGGCGATTTAACAGAGCAACAATTATTAGATTTTATCTATTATGCCAAATCTAAAATAAAGGATGTTCCTGTAGGCTATGTAGACGCGTATTATGAATTTTCTGAACGTCCAGCTATTACGGAAGCTTGTGATGTGATCTTAGCTAATTGTTATCCGTTTTGGGAAGGCTGTGATCAAGATTATGCGCTACTTTATATGAAAGACATGTATAATCGTGCACTTAGCGCAGGAAATGGGAAAAGAGTGATTATTTCTGAAACGGGTTGGCCAAATAAAGGGACAAACCTGGAAGGCGCATTTCCTTCTGAAGAAAATGCGATTAAATATTTTATCAATGCTCAAAAATGGTCGGCCGAAGAAGATATAGAAATGTTCTACTTCTCATCCTTCGATGAATCCTGGAAAGTAGGCGCCGAAGGAGACGTAGGTGCCTATTGGGGAATATGGGATAAAAACGAACAACTAAAATTTTAACATTTTTTTATTTACTTTCTTTTAAACAGGGCTTAAATTAAAAACAAAAACTGAGCTTATGACTAAACGCATAATTGCCATACTCTCAATTGTTTTGTTTATTAGCTGTTCAGAACCAGTAAGAGACCTTTATCCTACTGAGTTAATTGGAGGGTTTAATTTGTTACAGGCCGAACAAACTGGCGTTGATTTTAATAATTCTATTAAAGAATCAACTTATTTTAATCATTATTATTATAGTCAGATGTACGTTGGTGCAGGTGTGGCTATAGGCGATGTGAATAACGACGGATTGCCAGATATTTTCTTTGGTGGAAATCAAGTATCAGACAAATTATACATCAACAAGGGCAATTTTCAATTTGAAGATATAACTGAATCTTCGGGTGTAGCGATTAATCCAGGTTGGACATGGGGCGTAACCATGGCCGATGTAAATGCCGACGGTTATCTCGATATTTATGTGAGTAGAAATGGTATATCAGCTGAAAAAAATGACCGAAGAAATCAGCTATTCATTAATAATCAAGATTTGACATTTACAGAGTCGGCCATAAGATATGGGTTGGCCGATGCAGGCTTTTCTACACAAGCGACCTTCTTTGATATGGATAATGATGGTGATTTGGACATGTATCAAGTCAATCAATTGGCTGATAAAAAACTACTACTAGTCAATAAAATACCGCGCGATCAATTTAAATATTTTAAGGACAGAATTTACAGAAACGACAATGGCGTATTTAAAGATGTATCTGTAGAGGTAGGTATTTCGCGTAACGTAGCTTACGGACTAAGTGTGAATGCTTCAGATTTTAATAATGACGGATGGACAGATTTATACATTGCAAACGACTATGCCGAACCGGATTTTATGTACTACAATAATGGCGATGGCACCTTCAGAAATGTAATAAATGAAGAATTAAAACATATTACTCAGCTCAGTATGGGATCTGATGCAGCCGATGTCAATAACGACGGTCTCATAGATCTCATTACAACAGATATGACTCCTGAAGATCATTACCGCTCAAAGACCAACATGGCGTCTATGAGTACAGAATCTTTTAATACACTGGTAAAGGCAGGTGCACATTATCAATACATGGCAAATGCACTACACATAAATACAGGTTTAGGCAGTTTCTCAGATATTGCTAATATGGCAGGTATTGCATATACCGATTGGAGTTGGGCTAGTCTTTTAGTTGATTTAGATAATGACGGTCTAAAGGATATTATTATTTCAAACGGAATTAAAAAAGATGTCGACAATAATGATTTTAGAAATAAAGTTAGGAATCTAACCAAAGATGCTACAGTAGAAGATCTTTTTAAACTAAGCCAAGACACACCTTCACAACCTATTTCTAATTATGCATTTAGAAATGGGGGCAATTATAAATTTGAAAAGGTTGCCCAAGAATGGGGATTTGATACACCTAGCTTTTCTAATGGCATGGCGTATGGCGACTTAGATAACGATGGTGATATGGATGTTGTGACTAATAATATAGACGCACCTGCATTTATTTATGAAAATTTGTCTACAGGAAACTTCTTGAAAATTGAAGTAGAAGGCTCAGAAAAGAATGTGTTTGGTTATGGAGTCAAAGCCAAAATCTATTACAATGACGAACAGCAAATTGCAGAAAATTCTGCAACGAGAGGGTTTATTTCATCTGTTGAACCCGGATTCTTTTTTGGTCTTGGGAAAGTTACAGAAGTCGAGAAGATAGAAATTCTTTGGCCTGAAGGTCGCGTTTCAACATTTAATAACGTAAAAGCGAATCAAACAATAGTAGCTAAATATGACAAATCTGAAGTAAGAAACAACACAGATAATGAAGCACAACCACTATTAACACAGCAAGATAATTCGCAAATTGGAATAGATTTTATTCAAAAAGAAAATGAATTTGATGAATTCACAAATGAAATATTATTACCTCACAATGTATCTCAAAACGGGCCATTTACTGCAGTAGGTGATATAGATAATGATGGATTGGAAGATCTTTACATTGGTGGTGCTTTAGGCCAAGAAAGCATATTGTATAAGCAATTAGATAATGGCACTTTTATTAAGCATACATCACAACCTTGGGAAAAGGATAAAATGTGTGAAGATTTAGAAGCAGTATTTTTTGATGCAGATAAAGATACCGATTTAGATTTATTTGTGACCAGTGGAGGAACAGAATACCAAGAAGGACATCCTAATTTGCAAGACCGTTTATATCTAAATGATGGCCAAGGGAATTTTAAGAAAAGCAATAATCTACCTAGAATAAATCAAAGTTCACAGGCCTTGGCAGTTTCAGATATTGACAACGATGGCGATATAGATATTTTTGTTGGTACACGAATAATACCAGGACAATATGCGCACCCAGCAACAAGTTATTTATTGCTAAATGAAGGTGGTAAATTTAAAAAGGCTTCGGCGAATATTGCACCAAGCTTAACTAACTTGGGTATGGTGACCGACGCTATTTTCACAGATATCGATAAGGATAATGATGAGGATTTGATGATTGTTGGTGAATGGATGGACATTAAAGTACTCACCAATACCAACGGTCAGTTTGAAGACAATTCGGAGAATTTCGGTTTATCAAATACGAGAGGAATCTGGTGGTCTATAACAGCAAGCGATTTGGATAATGATGGTGATGAAGATTACATCGTAGGTAATCTGGGTAAAAACAATAAGTTCAAAGCGAGTAAAGAACACCCTTTTAAAGTATATGCCAACGATTTTGATAGCAATGGCACAAATGATATTGTACTAGCCAAATTTTATAAGGACGATTACGTACCTGTTAGAGGAAGAGAATGTACGAGTCAACAAATGCCTTATGTGGCTGAGAAATTTAAAGACTTTCATAGTTTCGCTTCTTCTAAATTAGTCGATATATTACCAGAAGAGACAGTAGACGATGCCGTGATTTATGAAATTGAGAGTTTTGAAAGTGTTGTCTTAATTAATGATAATGGACACCTTAAACGACAAGTTCTTCCTCGTCTTGCACAAATTTCACCAATTAAATCAACACTTGTAAAAGACATCAATAATGATGGCTTCAAAGATATAATCACCGTGGGTAATCATTACGGTGTTGAAGTAGAAACTACTCGTTATGATGCAGGCTATGGCAACATACTTTTGGGTGATGGAAACAACAATTTCACACCGTTGTCGCCATTAGAAAGTGGCTTCTATGTGCCTCAAGACAGTCGCGATATCACCTATTTACAATTGAAAGACGGTGAGTTAATTTTGGTGGCAAATAACAGTGCAAAACTTTCAGTTTTTAAAACAAAAAGTTAACTACCGCATTGTATGGGTAATATTAGTACTACCTTAAATTTGTATCCGTCAAATTAAATTATTGTTAATCAGTATTTTATATACTTGTACTATTATACTTACAGCATTGTTAAAATCTTCGATGTATGGTTTTTGTATAGGTACTCAATAACGCTTAATTGAAGAATAATCAGTTTCTTGTAGTTCTAATTAATAAATACTTAAAAAAATATGAAAAAATTTACCTTTTTGTTTATGATACTGGCTGTGTCCTTCGAATTTGCACAAACAAATCTTGAAGATTTCGAGACGCCTCCAGTTGACTTAGCCGGGTTTGAACTCTTAGGAGGAGCAAATGTAGTTGCTAACCCAAATCCAGATGCGACCAATGGCTCCGCTACAGTTGGAGAGTTAATTGTAGATGCTGCAGGACAGCCTTGGCAGGGCGCCAATTTAGTTATGCAAGATAATTATATTGATGCGACGAATCCTATATCAAATACGGTTCAGGTTGATGTATACTCTACTTCAGCGTTTACTATGTTAGCCAGGCTAGATGATGGTCAAGGCGGAGCTGTTGCTTCTGCCGCGGATGTATCGTATACAACTCCAAATGCATGGCAAACACTAACCTTTACTTTTAATGAATCATTAGATGGTACTGGTGTGTCAAATGGTGAGTATGGGCTCATTGCTTTTTTTCCTAATTGGATGAATGGAGGAGGATGGAACCAACCACCAATTGCGAATACAGTATATGTGGACAATATTTTTGCTACTGCAGGAGCTGCTGTAGATACCTGTGGTAATGGTGTACAAGATGGCGATGAAACTGGTATAGACTGTGGAGGTTCATGTCCTAATAGTTGTCCTATGCCACCAGCAAGTCCACCAACAGTACCACCTAATAGAGACCCGGCAGAAGTTAAATCGATTTACAGTGATACATACACTGCCGAACCAACGGATGGACTCCAACCCTTTGGAGACGCCGTAGTAACTCCTATAGATTACTCGGGTAATTTTATCCTTCAATCAACAACGCCATTAGCAGGTGCTGGTTTCCAATACCAATATTTTGGTGTTCCGTTTTTAGACTTATCAGGAGAAGATTTTATGCATGTAGATTTCTATTTTGAAGGAACAGCTACTACACCTGGTTCAGTATTTATAGTAATTGCCCAATATTCAGATGGGACAAATATTCAGAAGAACTTTGATGCCACGGCACTAGCACCTAATACTTGGCATGAAATGGATGTTGCGTTTGCAGATTTTGATGGCAATCCAGGTTATCCTAGAGATGAAATACAGCAAGTCATAGTGCAGATTGCTGGACCAGATATTTTTGGGCCTTTCTATATAGATAATTTATATTTCCACAGAAATACAACTTTAAGTACAAATGACTTTGATGTAGCTAGTTTAAAGG
>CAJHYL010000247.1_pt1 | contig 9154 bp, 5 predicted proteins | sample 9198761 | NCBI WGS metagenome assembly CAJHYL01 (sample SAMEA7708360, study PRJEB35096) | sediment metagenome | biome: marine neritic benthic zone biome [ENVO:01000025]; feature: sediment [ENVO:00002007]; material: shallow marine sediment [ENVO:03000034] sea grass bed [ENVO_01000059] ...
AAACTACTATAAAATGGTGGTTGCGTTCTAGTTAGGTAATAGCTACGATTTGCATTGAGTATTTTACCATAATGTTCAATTTCATATTGAAAATTATCAGCCATGGCAATTGCTAAATCTATTTTGCCATCGCATAATAGTCCAACTGCTTCAAAATAAGAATCCCACCCATACATTTCATTAAATCTGCCTCCAGGTACAACAAATGGGACACCTTTTATTTCCCCTTGTTCTTCTTTAAGTTTTAAGCTAAGAATACCAGGTTGATCGTTTATGGACTTGACAAATGATGGCGTAACCACTTCAGGTAACCTTACTGCCTTGATAGGATATTGAGATTCTAAGTCTTTATAGTATGTATAGGCCAAGTCATCTTTATATGCGATATAAACAGGTAATATTTCGGCAGTTAGCGATTCGTTTTTGGAATCTGAAACCAATGCTTTTATTCCTGATGCATCCATTCGACGCGTCAACCCATCCCAATAGTAATCCTTTATGAAACGAGAAACTCTTACCGTAGGTTTTTCTTCTATATGGTCTAATTGTATTGTAGCAATTTTAAGGCCTTGTTGTTTTTGAATGACTAGTTCTTGAAGAAGATTGGATAAGTGATACGTCCCTTTAACGGTATAGCTTTCATTATTCTCAGAAGTGATTAGAAAAGCTTTAGGGCCTAAATCGTCAACCGTTATTTTTTTGTCACTATCTGTATCTTCTTGTGCTAAGAGTGTTTTTAATGTGTTCTCAATTTCAAGTTTAAAAAGCATCAAGCACTGGTCTTTTTTGATGTTAATTTATTGATAATAAATAAGGAAATGAAAATAATCCCAAAAGGAATTAATGACAAATAAAATACTTGATCACCACCCAGCGTATCGAATAAATTTCCTATCAATAGCGACCCTACAGTTCCACCAACCGCTGAGAAAAACGTTAAAATTCCAGCAAGAGGACTATGCAATACTTTATCAACACTTGTCAATACAGTTGAATTTATTAAAGGATATAGTGGTGCTAAGAACAGCCCTATAAGAGGAAAGAGGTAGGACACAGCCGGTAAATCAGTAATGGATTGAATTTCTCTTGGCTCAATATTTTTAGCTAATGGCAATACTAGTAAAACCAAAGCTACGGCCAAAATCACACTTCCAACTGCTATGTATAACCATTTTACGCGCTTGGCAATGATTCCTGTTAAAAATCTCCCTAAGGCGATTGAAACCATTAATAACACTGCCATTTGAGAACCTAATTTTGCATCAAGTTTGAGTGTTTCTTTATTAAATGTTGGCAGCCAAGTCATAATACCTTGCTCCGTCATGACGTACAAAAAAGCAAATGCAGCAAATACCCAAATTAATGGTTTATAGAATAACTTGAACATTTCTCTAAAGTCATGTACCAAGCCCTTTGAAGGTTGCGATTGAACATCAAATTTCGAAAATAGTATGATTATAAATGCCACAGCAATAAGAGCAGCCATTAGCACATAACCTCTCAACCAGGCGTTTTGATCATTCTCATCGAAAAACAATGGAAATATCACATACATGAAAATGATACCGAGCATAAAAACGGTTTCGATAAGATTCATTAAAGAGCTGTGTTCTTTTTTGGTGTCTGTGATATATCCTATAAGTGCATATACTGCAACTTTCACTACAGCAAAAGACAAACCAGTAGCAAGAAACAGTAGCTTAACGCTCCAAAACGAATTGCCAAAATACATACCAATGCAAGCAAAAAATACGACTGCAAGACTAATAAGCATCGCTTTCTTAAAGCCTAATCTAGGAAGGAAAGAGCCAACTAAGAATGCCATTATAGCGATTGATAAATCTTTAAATGGTTCTAGAATGGACGCATCCGGTTTTGAAACATTATATACTTCTATAGAACGTTCAATGAGAATTCCAACACTGTTAAGTAATGCTGCGAAAACAAAATAAATTAAAAACAGAGATAGCTTTATTCCAAAATTTTTCATGACTCACTCTTTTTTACATTTAAGCGTAAGGCTAAGAAGGAGGCAATTATGAAAAAGGTACCTGCGAAAAGCATGGCGTTAACCGCGTTTCCGCCAAGCAAATACTTATAAATTGATCCAAATGATAAGGTTTGAATAAACATTGGAATCACAATCATCATATTTAAAATACCCATATATACACCTCTTCGCTCTTGAGGTACTACTTTAGAAACCATAGTATACGGAATACCCATCATAGCGGCCCATCCAACTCCAAATAAGATCATAGGGAATAAAACCATAGTAGGATCATTTATATACGGTATCGTAAACAAGGCTAAACCTGTTCCTACTAAACTAACAGCATAAATACGTTTACCCCCATACTTTAATGTAAGTGGAACTAAAGCCAAAGCCACAAGCATGGTCACAACGTTGTAGGTGGTACTCATTTTTGCTGCTTGAGCTGCCGCTTCAGAAGTTGAATAATTCATTGTTAGCTTAAATAAAGGAGTTATAAATTGCCAATAAATAAACAACGCATACCATTGAAATAAATATACTGCACCAATCTTCCACATAAATTTGGGCATCTCTTTAATAGCTTCTGTAATCTCTACAAATGGTAAACTTAATCGCTTAGAGAAGCTCAGAGACTTATTTTTTTCTATTTCAACCAATTCTTCATCCGAAGGTGGTATCTCAGGTGTTTTTAATACCGACCACAATATTGTAGCGATAGAAAGGAAAGCGCCTATAAAAAATGAATAGTATAGCCATTTGGGAATAGAACCCGCAACTTCATCACCTCCAAACCAATCTTGAAATAATATAATCGAGAAATTAGCTAATAATATCCCAGCACCTACAAATAAACTTTGCATTTGATATCCTAAGCTTAACTGTTTATCTGGCAGTTTATCTCCTACAAATGCTCTATAGGGCTCCATAGCCATATTGTTACCTACATCTAGAATCCATAATAATCCTACCGCAAACCAAAGTACAGGGCTAAATGGAAATGCAAACAGACAGATACTACCCATTAAAGCACCAATTAAAAAATATGGTTTACGTCTTCCCCATTTTGGTGACCATGTTTTATCGGACATAGCGCCGATAATAGGTTGTACAATTAACCCTGTTACTGGTCCTGCTATGTTGAGCACTGGCAGCATTTCTTCTGCGGCACCTAAAAAAAGAAAGATTGGATTGATTGCTGTTTGTTGAAGACCAAAACTATATTGGATTCCTAAGAATCCAACATTCATATTAAAAATTTGCCAAAACGATAGTCGTGGTTTTTTAATCATAACTGTTAGTTAGTTTAGTATCTAAATATACTATTTTAAAGGCATATATACTTCAGCTAGCCAATCCAATTCACCAGCGCCTACATGAGGATCATTTCTATATATTTCTACTGGCAATTCTATAATGGATAAATTATGTTTTTCAGCCTTTAAAAGTGATGTATACCACGCACGATCACTAATTCTATAATTTCCATTAAAATTGGTCTGAAGCGCTTTAAATGGCCCAACTGTTTTGAAAATAACGCCCTTAGCCTTAGGGAGTTGGTAATCAAACTCTATAGGGAAACAGAAATCGTATTCAATGTCTTCAGTATCCTTATTCCACTTCAAAACTTGTAACATTGGATCACCAACTAATTCAATGTCATGTTGATTTATGTAACCCATAACCACATTGATATGATCCATCATTGAATTGGCTTTTGTAAATATAGTTGCTTTGGCATTTACACAGGCGCAAAAGGTTTCAGGAAAATTTGCAACCTCATCTATAGATGATATCTTGTAATCTTCCTCATGAACAGTTAGACCTTTATTCAGGTTTTGGGCCAAATCAATAGATCGCTTAACAAAATCGTTCTTCTTTAAAAGCGCATTAAAGTTTTGTTTAGTTGAGTTTAATGCATCTTTACTATATAATTTGACTTTAGTTGTAGAATCAGATAATTGATTAAATCTCCAGTCAAATCGAATAACAGAATCTTTCACATAAAACTCCTGTACGATTCGATTAGGAAACTCACGCTCATTAATAGCAATAGAATCTATTTCTGGATGTTTATCTAGTAACCAATTATTTATGGTTGAATACACAGTTCCGGCACTGTGATTTACTTGAAAACGAACGATATAATTATAATCTTTAATGAAAAAATACCAGATGGCGACGCCTAACAATAGAACGACTAGCAGTGACAGAATCTTCTTCATCCTCTTATTACTCTATTTTCATGTCAAGTGAACTAACCACTAACTCGCCAACCTTAAATCCTTGATCGACACCATTTTCAACGGCAGCCATATAATGAATCCCACCATATAATCTGCTAATAGCTGCTTCTTGGGCTGCTTCTATAAATGAAGGAAATGATCGTACAGGTAAACCATATGGCAACTCGGTATCATCATCGAAACTAAAATTATCACCAAAAATTTCTGTGAGCACAATCGAAGCTGCTCCAGAAACTACAGAGTGGCCACTAGGATATTCTGGAAATGGTGGTGTTTGCAGAATAGGTTCCCATTGGTCATCAATATGATCATTAATAAGCGTTTCCGGGCGAATAAGATTACTGCGGTATTTTTCATCCCAGCAACTTATAAAAGCATCAAAAATAGCAATGGATGTTTTGGTATACGCAAAAACGGTGTCTTCGAAATTGAAATCACTTTTAACACAAGCTATTTTAGTTATACCAATCCAGTGTGCTCCTGGTGTAATTTTTTTTGTTGCAAACATGAGGTGGCCACGTGTTACTGAAACATAAGGGTTACAATCCCAAAACTGAGCAATAGCTACTTCTTCTGAATCATCACCTTTTGCAGTAATTTCCTTACTCACATCATACACTTCTTGGAGTTCCTTATAGAAGTCACTGTCTTTATCCATTGAAAAATCTGGATGTTTGGTTGGTATAAACTGCGCGGCCGAATCAAGAACTAGGGTACGTATTTTATTCCATGCTGGTTCAATACCGTCCATATACGCAGGTGGTGTTGGTTGCCAACGTGAAGGGTCTTCAGAATTTACTGTAAATTTTGGCATGGTGCGCGTTTCTTTATAGAAGTCTTTATCTATCCAATCTTTTAGTATTGCACTTACTTCTAATGCATAATCTTTAGAGGCTTCAAATACTTTTTTATTTTGTTCCTTCCAAGAAGCGTAAAGCTTATCGCGATAGGCAATCATTTTATCTTCAGAGAAAATAAGCAGTTTACCAATATCCATATAAGCAATTAATGCAGCCAATTGATAATTTACTTTCTCATTAGATGCCTTAGGTATTTGAGGTAAATCACTGATTTGCCCATAAAGTGTATTGTAATCTTCTGAATGCGCAGCTATTATTTCGTAGGCCGCAATATTAGGATATGCATATATTCTACTTGCCACTGGCGGAGAAAAGATATCATGAACCATGATTTCTGTAATTTTATCTACGCCTACCTGAAAATCGTAAGCAGTAACCATAATTGGTTCTGACTTCTTACATGAAGTTATTAATGCTAGTGCTACTAGTGCAAAGCAAACGCTTTTATATGACCTACTTAAACTCATTTATTCCTTTTTTAATTGAAACAATTGTACTTTATCATTATTCGAAACCACCAACAAATGAGGTTTATTTGCAAACTGTATAATTTTAAGATGACGGATAGATTTATGTGATAAATCTAGCCCTAATGTATTTGTAAGTTGAACGCTGCCATCACCATTTATCAAAGCTCCAGGAAATGAAGCAAATCGACTGTGATATGGGGTTACGCCAAAATAATTTCCGCCAACTAATGTTTCTAGAGTGCCATCACCATTAAAGTCGAAAGTTACAAAATCTTGCAATGGACACAGCTGTAATTCTTCAGGAAAAGCTTGAAAATCAAAGCGTCCTTCCTCATTTATCAAAATACCTGAAGCCAATTCACTAACTTCCAGAATAGAGGCTTTCTTTAGTTGTTCTTTATCAAAAATAGCTTCAATTGGTTTTCCAGCAAATGACGAATAGCTTGTAAATTTTTTCTTTAGAAATACCATTTGCCCACTTAATTCATCCAAATTATTTATTGGATAATAATTTCCGCTTTTATGATATGCTACTACCGTCTCACTTTGGTTATTCTCATCAAAATCAGCATAGTACATTATAAGTGGATGTTTCTTACTGGCCTTAAATTTTGAGTTCAGTCCCCAATTTCCAATCAAATAATCTGTATCGCCATCATTATCATAATCGACAGCATGTACTGCCTGCCATAGCCCATTAATTGGATTTCTGAGAGCGGTAATTTCTTCAAATAAACCTCGGTTGTTCTTAAAGAACTTAGGCGATTGCCACTCACCCACAACCACTAAATCCTCGGTCCCGTCATTATCGAAGTCCGAAAATATCGCATCGGTGATCATACCAAGTTCTTCAAACGGTTGGTCTTCACTAATAGAGAATTTGCCATTCTCATTGATTAGCAGATAAGAGTTTGGCAATTTTCCATAGTCTCCAGTAATTATATGATTAGCCACAAATACATCAATATCACCATCATTATCTATGTCATTTGATAAGAGTATGGATGCATTATCAAACTGGTCATTAATGACATTTTTTATAACCGTAGAATCGGTTTGCAAATACAGTACATCCATAAGATTTGGGCTCACTCTTGAAAAATCGGCTCCACCAGTACCTAAAAAAAGATCAGTTTTGCCATCGTTATTGAAATCATTCATTTGTGCCGAAACGATTTCTAAAATAGAGTCTTTTTGCAATTCACCTAGAGATTCTTCTACAAAACTGCTATCAGATTGGACGAATAATTTGGGTCGTTTGAATTTGGAACTTCCGAAGAAAATATCTGTTTTGGCATCATTGTTCCAATCACCAATTGCAAGTGCTGGACCACGATCACCAGCTTGAAAAGGCATTAATTTTTGTCTGTTGAAATCGATATAACGATCCTCTTCGTGTGTGTATAATAATTGAACACTATCGGTAACTTCTTCAAATAAAGATTGTGGTTTTGTGTGCAGTGAGGCATAACTAAACCGCTTTAATTGCGATTCTTTTTCAACAGTCAGATGCTGACCAAGAGATAACATAGTAAGTTTTTGATAGCTGTTATCAGGCCATACAACCAGTAACGAATCTATAGGTTCAGAATCTTTGTACGCAAAATGAATAACGGGTTCAGAACTCGCTTGAAACCCTCTAACCGTATACAATTCCTTAAATTGTAGTTGTTGGTGCTTATATGCAAAAAGTTTAGCTCCTAAAACTGATTGCTCATCTTCCAAACTTATAGTCAGGTAATTTTTGCTGTTGCTTTTATTTTCAATTATTGAAGCCTTACTGTTTAGATTATTGATGACTAAATCCAAATCTCCATCATTATCGAAATCTGCAAATGCGGTAGCTCCAGACACCAGTGTATCACTTTCGATCCATTTTTCTGATTGATTGTTAAATGTTAATGATGATGTCCCTTCAAAAACGTAATTACTAATTTTTCCTGCAGGCATTAGATCTAATGCTTGTTGATCAACCAATTTGGTGTCATTTATTTTATTCTGAATTTTTTCACTAGATACGAATCGAATAAAATCAATATCATTAGGACGCTTAGGAATTCCATTAGACACAAAAATATCTTGCTCTCCATCTTGGTTAAAATCTTCAATGAGTACGCTCCAACTCCAATCTGTCGCAGCTACATTACTGAGTAAGGCAGTTTCTAAAAAAGTACCTTCACCTTGATTAATGTTAAGCATATTTCGGGTGAATTGATAATGATAACCATAGCGTTCGGTACGCATTTTCATGGTTTGTATGTTATCATCTCCTTCTGAAGCTTTAAGCACTTTTTCATCATCAGGTAACATATCTAAGGACATCAAATCTGGTCGGCCATCATGGTTTATATCGGCTGCATCATTACCCATTGAGAATCGCGTAGTTTGGGTGAAGTGCTCTTTTAATGCTTCCTTAAATGTGCCATCTTGTTGATTTAGGTAATAATAATCATCTTCATGAAAGTCGTTACCCACATAAATATCAGGATAGCCATCTTGATTAAAATCTGCTATAGAAATGCCTAAACCGTAAGCATTAATCCCACCATAAATACCTGCTTCTTCACTTACGTCGGTAAATGCGTTTCCATCGTTTCGCATCAAACGATCTCCACTTTCGTAGTTACGTTCATTTCTTAAGCTAATATTTCCAAATGAATTTTGTGTGTGAACGGCGTGATTAAGAATATACACATCCAAATCACCATCTAAGTCGTAATCTAAAAATGCTGATGAAGAACTATAGGTGTCTAAATCCAAATTATATTGTCTAGAACTCTCAGTAAACGTATTGTCTTTATTGTTTATATAAAGTTCATTATGGCCATCAAAACCATTTATTCCTACTACGGCATTAACATAAATATCAAGCCATCCATCGTTATTGATATCAACCATACTCGCACCTGTATTCCAATCGCTATTACCTAGTATACCTGCCTTTTCGGAGATGTCCTCAAATTCAAAATTACCTTTGTTAAGATATAATGCGTTCTTCTCTTGATTGGCCGAAAAGAAAATATCGGGTAAGCCATCATTATTAATATCGCCAACTGCTACACCACCTCCATTATAGAAGTAGAGGTAATCAAGGATATTCAATCTATCGGATTCTGAAATTTGATTAGTAAAATGAACATTAGTATCATCTGCCGAACGATAATGAAATAATTGTCCTTCTTTGGAATTACAATTAAAAAGGAAAACAAACGCTAATAAATACCAAAAACTAGTTCGCATTGATTTTAAATACCTTAGGTGATTGGTCGTTGATGGCAGTAATGACAAATCTATTTCCATTGCGATCTTTAAGTTCTTTAATGTACTTAACTTCACCACGAATGAACAATCCGGAATCACCATAATTCTGCCATTCAAAATTATTATTACCATCATTCAATAAAACACTCCCGTAATTAGCATCTAAGCGAGAATATTGTGGCTTATATTCAAAGTTATTTCCACCAAGAATAAGATCGGTTTTACCATCGTTATTGCCATCAGCACATGAAATATCACAAACGCATGACAATTGAGCGGCAGTAGGAAGTCTTTTAATTTCAAAACCATTACCTGTATTGATGG
>CAJHYL010000197.1_pt1 | contig 9110 bp, 6 predicted proteins | sample 9198761 | NCBI WGS metagenome assembly CAJHYL01 (sample SAMEA7708360, study PRJEB35096) | sediment metagenome | biome: marine neritic benthic zone biome [ENVO:01000025]; feature: sediment [ENVO:00002007]; material: shallow marine sediment [ENVO:03000034] sea grass bed [ENVO_01000059] ...
ATCTTTACCGTTGTTAGGGACCTCATTATTATTGACCCAAACCACATCGTCAAGATCTTCATGCTGCACATCTACGCCAGCGTCTATAACAGCTACTATTGTAGTTACACCCTTTTTATTCTTTACTAATTCTGTATATGCTTTTTCTACGCTCATACCAGGAACGGTATCTGTAGCCAAATCTAGGTGACCCCATTTTTTCATTTCTGCATCGCTCAAATCAGTAATTCGCAAAGGAATATTGTCAATATTTTCAACAGGAGTTAAGACAATAGCTGATGGCCCACACCCTAAAAAAAATAGTGGTAGAGCCAGAATGGGTAATAATAATTTAAAGTGTTTCATTTTAAAGTTTTAAAAAATATCTGTAGCTGCATAAACCTCATTGAGGCGTACACCTTTATCTGTATGCTTTACGGTAATAATTTCATTATGTGCATCGTGTTCTAAGAACAAGAAGAAGTTATTATCGGCTGCTAAATTGAGAAATTTTGCTTTTTCATCGAGTGTTAGCAATGGTCTGGTGTCATAACCCATAACATACGGAACGGGTAAATGCCCTGCAGTAGGCAATAAATCTGCCATAAAACAAATTGTATAACCACGGTATGAAATCATAGGGATCATTTGCTTCTCTGTATGACCGTTTGCAAAGAAAATGCCAAACCCTAACTCGGAACGTTCAATTAGGTCATTCTTGGGCATATTTACAAATTCCAATTGCCCAGATGCTTCCATAGGTAAAATATTCTCTTCTAGAAACGAAGCTTTCTCTCTTTTATTTGGGTTGATTGCCCACTCCCAATGCAATTGGTTGCTCCAAAAGACAGCATTCTTAAAAGCAAGTTGGTATCCTGTTCTATCGGAATTCCACTCAACACTACCTCCGCAATGGTCAAAATGTAGATGCGTCATGAACACATCGGTGATATCATCCCGATGAAAACCATATTTTGCTAATGATTTGTCTATAGAGTCATCACCCCATAAATAATAATAACCAAAAAATTTATCGCTCTGTTTGCTTCCCATTCCTGTATCGATGAGGACTAAGCGGTTATCGTCTTCAACAAGCAAGCAGCGCGCTGCAATATCGATCATATTATTAGCGTCTGCAGGATTAGTTCGTTGCCACAAAGATTTAGGCACAACCCCAAACATGGCGCCGCCGTCTAACTTGAAATTTCCTGCGTTTATTGGATATAACTTCACGTGAGTGCAATAAGGCATGCAAAATAATAAAAGCCTATAAAATAAAGTTCCTATGAAGGCACATTTTCGACCACTTTATGTAATCGTGACCCAAAATCTATTAAGGCTTTGATTTCTTTTAATCCTGCTATTCGCTGTTTATGAAATATTAGTAAGGAACTCCCATTGGATTCAACATGGTAATAAGGATTACTTTCAAAAAAGCGCACGAGATCATCTGTAAAAAATGCTTTTATTCTTTCTTCCTCTTCACCAAAAAGGAAAAAGCGTTTTGAGAAATCCAGATGTCCTTTAATGTTAATATCCCTAAATCCAGTTAGCATATATAGCTTTTCAAGCAAACCCTCTCGGTCTAACGTAAACTCAGGAATGACTTTTGAAAGCTGGATTACCATCATCGTTGTTCTTACAACCTCTTTGGCTATGAACTCACCTTCTGAAAACTCAAGATCAAACACCCTGAAATCACGCTTCTTATCTACAAGTAAATTGAAATAGTAATTTATTTTTTTTGTTCTGAAAAACCGAAAGCCCTCTATAGCTTCAATATTCTTACTTTTGGCGGTATTGAAAGTCAAATTAAATTCCGAAGCCACGCCTTCAAGCGCATGCTGTCTTTTAGTGTTATTATTTAATAAATTTGGGATAGGTAAAAGCCTTCTTAGCGCAAAAGGGTGTTTAGTTTTCGCACCATGAAGATCAAGCCCAATCACATCAAAACTACCGCCTTGTTTATGAAAGACTTCTTGATAATTATCGAGATTCTCCATAACGGTATGATCAACAAATTCGCATAATGAGAAATCTACAACCATGTCTTGTGACTCTTTTACAGCGTCTATCTTGTCTTTCAGCTTATAAAAATTTAAAAACGAACAAAAGTGTTTAACGCTTACGTAATAATTGCCTTTTCTATCTTCTTCTCGAAACATTAACACGTTTGGCTTGAAAACATTTCTAAAGAACAAGGCAAAGCTTTTATTTATAGCCATATGAATTAAAAAAGTGGCGACAACGCCACTTGCTATACCAATTATAAGACCAACCTTAAGCGTTATGAACAGAGTTATAAAGAATATTAATAGCTGCTCTTTTCCAATTGAAAAGATGTATCGAATTACTTTAGGAGAGGCCAATTTGTAACCAGTAAAAACCAATATTGCCATAAGTGCAGGAAGCGGGATTCGAGCCAATTGTGTACTGAATAGCATAATGAATAATACCAAAAACAACGCATGAAAGAAATTTGAAGATCTGTTGGTACCTCCATTATTCACATTTATTGAACTTCGAGCAATGACAGTTACAACATTTAAACCACCCACAAAACCACTGGCGATAGTTGACAGTCCTAGGGCTTTCAGGTCTTTATTAACGTTAGAACGTCTTTTATTAGGATCCAATTTATCAACTGCTTTAATACTTAAAAGAGACTCAATGCTGGCAATCAGGGTGAGCGCTAAAACGCTAGACCAAAATGAAAAACTACTCAATAAACTAAAGTTGGGCGAAGGAATTTGAGCAACAATTTCTGTACCTTTAGGGATACCTGAAAGCATATAATTATGGCTAATAGGACTTGGAAGCTGAAGTACAAGCTCATAATAATAACTAAAACCAATTGACAACAATACTATCCACATTGGCGCCGGAATTAATTGGAGGTATTTATTTCTTATTTTAGGATAAAGAAACATGATCAATAAACTTATTACACCTACTGCCGCGGCATATCTAAGACCAATATCCTGAAAAGAAAATGAGTTTAGAATGGTATTTGGAATTTCAAGTAGGTAATCTATACTGCCTGGTCTAGAAATTCGATTAGCCAGCATAATATGAAATTGTTTACCTAAAATGATTAACCCAATAGCGGCCAACATTCCTTGAATTGCAGAAGATGGGAAAAAATCGGCAAGCTTTCCTAATCGTAAAAATCCTAATAGTACTAATAGCACACCAGAACAAATAATTGCCGCGAGCGCACCTTCAAATCCTAAAACTGTAATAGCCACCAGTAATACACCAACAAGACCATTACCAGGGCCAGTAATAGTAACATGGCTTCCGCCTAATATTGACACCATTATTCCGCCAACTATTGCTGTAATTACACCTGCGATTGGAGGAGCTTCACTAGCCATAGCAAGCCCTAAACCTAGAGGCAATGCAATTAAACTTACCACAAAACCGGAGAATAGATTTTTTGGTAGCATTGCCACTACATTAGATATTTTGCTTTTGTCTTTGCTCATTTAAGTATTAAAATATCTGTAGGCAACTCCGTTAGGATATGCTCTATGTCATGAGGAAATAATCTATCCCAAAAACTCATTTTGTTTGGCGACGTTAACACCAAAAGGTCCGCCCTCGCTACCTGGGCATAGTGGCCAATAGAATAACCTCTTCTACCGAAAATGGGTTGTGATTTTATATTAATATCCCGTGTATATTTTTCAGGAAACAGCTTAATTATACTATTTACACGAACAGCTTCTCTTTTTCTTATTTGTGCTTTGATTACACCAGCTTTTGCCAATGACAAATCGTCCTCAATTGTTACAGCAACCTCCTTTTTAGTAATTTCTTCAACAATCGTTATTTTTGATGCAGAAAGCTTATAACCAATGTAAAACGCGGTTTTAACAGCCCTTGGCGTTTCAGGCTCATCGAGACCACTTACAACAATATGTTCGTAAGGCACTTCTTGCGTTGTCGGGTTAATAATTAGCAACACCGAACAAGTTGCATTTCTTGTGATTTTTCTTGCAATGGAGCCAACATAATATTTATAAAAGCTTTCCCTTTGTAGCGCTCCTAAGATAAGCAGGTCGACGTTTTTATTAGAAGTTACCTTTAAAATTACGGCCACAGGATCACCTTGTTGAAACACTAATTCGTGAAGCAATCCTTTACTTAAGAACGGCTGCAGTAATGATTCAACTTGATCTTTTTTGCTTTTAGATTCTTGGCCAACATGAATTAAGATGAGTTTGCTATTAAAATATAACGAAAGTCTAGATGCTTCATTAATGTTTGCCTCAAGATTTGGCGAAAACGCCACTCCAATTGCAATACTTTTGAAGGGCTTAAAGTCCAAATAAGTATGAGTTATTATTAAAAACGGAAGATAGTCTTTTTTGTATAACTTTTATTATTAGTATTTTTCAACAAATTATTTTTCAATGTTAGAGCTTGCGGGCATAATTATATTAGGGATTTTAGCACAATGGGTAGCATGGCGATTTAAATTACCTGCAATACTGCCCTTAATTTTGATCGGTCTTTTAGTTGGACCTATAGCTGCAGAGTACCTTTCTGAAGACGGGAATAAATGGATTGAACCTATTTGGAACGGCGATAAAGGATTGTTTCCTGGAGAAGGCCTTTACTATTTTGTTTCTCTTGCGATAAGCATTATTCTTTTTGAAGGCGGCCTCACGCTAAAACGAAATGAAATTAAAAATGTAGGCCCTGTCATCACAAAGTTAATTACGCTAGGCGCAGCAATCACCTTTCTACTTGCCGGCATTGCAGCACACTATTTATTTAACCTAAGCTGGGAATTGTCCTTTTTATTTTCTGCCTTAGTTATAGTTACCGGACCAACTGTAATAACACCTATACTAAGAAATATACCATTAAAAAAAGACGTTTCTGCTGTTCTAAAATGGGAAGGAATTCTAATAGATCCCATTGGCGCACTGGTTGCCGTATTAGTTTTTGAATTTATAAGTGTAGGCGGCGGAGGTGGCTTTACCAAAACGGCGTTAATAGAGTTTGGAAAGATTGTTCTGTTTGGAACCACTTTTGGATTCACCTTTGCGCACGGCCTTGCCTTTGCGATTAATAAAAAATTCATACCGCATTATCTTTTGAATGTGGTTTCGCTTTCTGTTGTGTTGTTGGTTTTTGTTCAATCCGAAATTTTAGCTCATGAATCGGGGTTATTAGCTGTGGTTGTTATGGGGATGGTTCTTGGAAACAGTAAACTGGAAAACATTAAAGAACTTTTGTACTTTAAAGAATCGTTGAGCGTTCTTTTAATCTCAATTTTATTTATTCTATTGTCTGCCAATATCAATATGGAAGACATGCTGCTCATTTATAATTGGAAAACAGCCATACTCTTTTTAGTAATAGTTGTGTTAATAAGGCCTGTGGCGGTTTTTATGAGTACGCGTAGTTCAAATTTAAAAATTAATGAAAAACTGTTTATTAGCTGGGTTGGACCAAGAGGTATTGTGGCTGCAGGTATAGCCTCACTTTTTGGTAGTAAACTTGTACAGCAAGGCGTTCCTGGAGCAGAGTACATTACACCTTTAGTGTTTATGGTAGTACTAGGCACAGTTTTATTAAATGCAACAACAGCGCGAGTAGTCGCCAAAATTTCAGGCGTATTTCTTGCAAAATCTAATGGCATTTTAATAGTAGGAGCCTCTAAAGCGTCGCGCTTAATAGGGTCGTACTTAGAAGATAATGGCCGTCATGCCGTGTTAATTGATAGCAATCAAGGCAACATTAGAAAAGCTAAAGAGGATGGCTTGGAGGCTCTTGAGGTTGATATTTATTCTGATAAATTATCAGATAATATAGAGCTTAATGATGTTGGCTATTTAATGGCATTAACCCCAAGCAGGGAAATTAATAGCTATGTAATCAATAGATACGGAAAACAATTTGGCGAAAATGGGGCTTATAGATTAATATCGAAAGACGAAATAGGTAAGCAAAAAAATTCAAACGACATCTTGTTTGGAAATTTAGACGACTTCTCAAAACTAGACAACATATCACGTAATCATCCTAATTTCAATGAAGTTAAAATCAAAAATCAAGAAGATCTTCAGAAGATCCTGAGCACACTAGAAACGAACCAGGACAGCATACCACTATTTATTAAAGACACTAACGGAGAGTTTCATATCATAAAGAATACAGACGACTTTGCTAATCTTGAATTTAAAGAATTAGCATTGATTTATATGGGAAAAGCGATAAACAAACAATAAAAAAACCCTCCGGATTTGCGGAGGGTGAATATACTATTGTTCAATAATTTGTCGATCACGCATTGCTCCAAAAGTGTAAACTAAGGAGAAGAGCACAACAGCATTTTTATTGATGTTAAAGAATGTGCTATTGTCTTTTGACTCATTTCCATCATACTCTTGTTTAAAAGAAAGATACGTAATCAATGGCGTATACAACATTATGGCCCATTGTGGCGAGAGCATAAACATAAACCCTAACATGGCGCTTATAGAAAATTGGGTAATATCGAATTTAACAGAATTCTCAACGTCTTGAGTTCCAAATCCATATAGGGCCCTCAACCCATAGATAAGAAACACTTCTCTATATTTGGTGAGTGCTGAATACATGAGCAGATATCCTGTGATCCCGAACAGGCTTTGTGTTAAAAAATCTGTAGATTGACCATCATAAAGCAAGCCTATTCCGCCATATAAGGCAGCCGTTGTAAACATAGCAAGCCTCAAAAACACGGTGGCATGCAAACAATAGGAGGTGTCACCCTCGCCAAATCCCAGCCCTAAGCCCATAGCAAGCATATAAGCTGCAAGGACCTCTTGCACAGTATACTCGACGTCTCTGGCTTCATAGTAATCTACAGTTATTGTTTTATCGTCTAATGTATACAGATCAATCTCATTTTTGAGGTCTTCCACATAAACATTTCCAAATAAGTAGTCTGAATTTTCTTCTGTAATAGAATAATCAAAATGATCTTGAGCAGATAATGGAGCAACTGTTAGGAATGCCAGCACGAGTAAATATGCCAGCCTAGAAAAGTTTGTTTTCATGACATTTTATATTTGATTGGTTAATAACTTATTAATTGGATCTATTTGCCCCTAAATGCCAACGGCCATATACCATTACCGGATTGTTTTTGTTAAGACCTATCCAGGTGTTGTCTGCTTTAAACTCATTACCATTATTCTCAAAGGTTCTTGAAGCAAAAGTCACAATTGGTAGCTCAGCGCCTATTGAAAAACCATCGCACAACCTTACACCTATTCCGGCGAAGCCAGACAAATTAATACCTGTTACGTCATCTTCGACATTTGAAAAGTCACGCTTACCAAATTCATAGCTGCCCTTAACACCATAGATTAAATTAAATCTATTGAACGCGGAAATACGATCATGGTAAGAATACCTTAGACCAACTCTAAACGAATTTTGATCGAAACTATCAGAACTGGTGTTGTGGTAATTTCCAAATGCACCTAAATAACTCGCGCCATTTGGGTTGCTTTCTTCAGATATTCGGTATAGATATTCCGCACCTACACAAAATGTTGTTTCGCTAAAGCCGTCATTGTCACCCCACGATAATCCAGCGCTGCCTCCAAAAGTTCCTTTAGCCCATCCAATTCGAGGGTCTAAGGCGTCATAAGCATCTTGGTAAGCAACATCCCATTTTATTGGAATATCAGTATCGCTAAAATCATCATCTGAAGAGCCTATACTTAAAAGCCCCTGCCCATGAACCGTAAAGAGATATCCAAAAGCAATAAATACAAAAGAGAGAATTAATTTTGAGTAATTTGTTTTCATGACATTTATATTTAATTATTGTTAGCGTTACAATAGGTTAAAACGTCATATAGTAAACATAGCGCACCTAAAAGGTACTGATTTTCATACAATTAAACAAAATGAGTGTAATGGAGTTAAAAAGAATGTTAGTCGTTAAGCTTCAATACCGCCATAAAAGCAGATTGTGGAATTTCTACATTGCCCACTTGCCGCATGCGTTTTTTACCCTTCTTCTGTTTTTCAAGTAGTTTACGTTTTCGGGTAATATCACCACCATAGCATTTAGCCGTTACATCTTTACGCAAGGCTTTAATAGTTTCTCGCGATATGATTTTAGCACCAATAGCCGCCTGTATAGGAATATCAAACTGTTGTCGTGGTATTAATTGCCGCAACTTTTCACACATCTTCTTGCCAATATTATAGGCATTGTCTGCGTGTACTAATGCCGAAAGTGCATCAACAGGATTAGCGTTTAATAAGATATCTACGCGCACCAGTTTAGAGGCTCGCATCCCAATAGGCGAATAATCAAAAGAGGCATAACCTTTAGAAACTGTTTTTAAACGATCGTAGAAATCAAAAACAATTTCTGCTAAAGGCATATCAAAATTTAATTCTACACGCTCGGTAGTTAGATATGTTTGATTCGTAATTTGACCACGCTTGTCAATACACAAAGACATCACATTGCCTACAAAATCAGACTTGGTAATTATAGTTGCTTTTATATAAGGCTCTTCAACACGATTCAAAGTTGAAGGTTCAGGCAAATCAGTAGGATTGTTTACGATAATGGGTTCGTCTGGAGTTTTATTAGTATATGCATGATAGCTAACATTAGGTACGGTTGTGATAACTGTCATGTCGAATTCTCGCTCCAATCGCTCTTGTATAATTTCAAGATGCAACATGCCTAAGAAACCACAACGAAATCCAAAACCTAAGGCTGCCGAACTTTCAGGAACAAAAACCAGAGAGGCATCATTTAATTGTAGCTTTTCCATTGAAGCCCTAAGCTCTTCGTAATCATCGTTGTCAACAGGATAAATTCCGGCAAAAACCATAGGCTTCACGTCTTCAAATCCTGATATGGCCTCTGTAGTGGCGTGTTTGGAATCTGTAATCGTATCACCAACTTTTACCTCACGCGCATCCTTAATGCCAGTAATAAGATACCCAACATCACCTGCTTTAATTTCGGGTTTAGGTACTTGACTGAGCTTTAATGTGCCCACCTCGTCGGCATAATACGATTTGTCGGTTGCTATAAACTTGATATGCTGCCCTTTCTTAATGGATCCATTTAACACCCTAAAATAGGTTTCTAC